>ERZ773204.1279-NODE-1279-length-20097-cov-3.284952_pt1 | contig 20097 bp, 20 predicted proteins | sample MGYA00581007_ERZ773204 | MGnify/ENA primary metagenome ERZ773204 (study PRJEB29015, sample SAMEA2737757) | human gut metagenome | biome: human gut; feature: human-associated habitat; material: faeces | place: China | collected 2012 ... | reverse complement strand
GGGGATATTAAACGATGAAGTTTACTTTCGGGGTGAGTATGTGACTTTATACCGTTTTGCAATCATTTTAAATATTTGAATTATGTTATTATTTACCAGCATAGCTGGCCTTGTTTAATATATGTCAGTATGAATAAAATTTTTGTATTTTGAGGATTCATGCCAGTAGAGGCCGCCGCCAACGGCACCAACGAGAACGACCACGCCGCCGCACACAGCCGCGATCTTTACCGCCAGGTCCTTATTCATTCCGGTCCCACGGTTTTTCCCCCGTTTTCTCCCTTTCTGGGCCTTAAATTCCGCATATGTCATCGCCGGCTTCTGTTCCGGCGCCTGCTTTTCTTTTCCCACGCCTTCCGGCTTATTTTCTAACTCCAATTCTTCCTTCTCCATGTATAACTGTCCGTCAGATCCGCACTGCATGGGCAAAGCTTTTCCAGACAGTTACCTTCTCTTTTTAGATACGCCCGTCTCCCATCCTTTTGCGGGAAACGGATGATGTTCTTTTTTATGATACTTTTCTGAAATTTATGAATATTTACGCAAACTCCAGATACCGTCTCTGGCACTCCTTGATATCATGGTCCAGCTGTGCCTTCAGCGCGCCGATAGACTCAAACTTCATCTCCGGTCTCACAAAGTCGAGAAGCTCCACTTTCATCTCTTTTCCGTAGAGATCTCCCGCAAAATTATAGAGATAAGTCTCCACTCCCACCGGATTTTCCCCGGAGATCGTAGGCTTTGCCCCCACATTTGTCAGTCCGCCATAAGTTTTTCCGTCCACGGTCACCCTCGTCACATAGACGCCGAACTTCGGCAGGTGTTTCACCGCCGGCGGGATCAGGTTCGCCGTCGGATATAATTTTGTGTGTCCGATGGCGTTTCCATGCTGCACCGTTCCGGTGACAAAGTAATAATACCCCAAAAGCTTGTTTGCCTTTATGATATTTCCGTCCGCCAGCATCTCACGGATGTAGGTGCTGCTGATGATCTTTCCTTCCTCGTCCCGCTCCTTGTCAACAACAAAATAGCGGTATCCGTACTCAGACGACAGGCGCTCCAGCATCGCGCAGTCCCCGGCTGCCTTGTATCCAAAGTGGCAGTCCGGACCGGAAACGATGACCCCGGCGTTCATGTGTCCCACCAGGATGTCGGAGACGAACTTCTCCGGTGCCATATGGCATACTTCCTCATCAAACGGGTATTCTACGATGTAGTCAACACCGGCTTTCTCCAAAAGCATCTCACGCTCCGGGTTCGTCATGATCATAGTCTGCATCTTTCCCTTTACCAGGGTTCCCGGAGGCGTCGCGAAGGTGAACACGGCGATCTTAAAGCCTTGTTCCTTCCATTTTAACATCTCATGCATCAGCTTCTGGTGTCCCCTGTGGAGACCGTCGAATTTACCGATGCTGACGACTGTCTTCTCTTTGATCTGAAACTCTCTGGTTTCCGCGATGTACTGCATGTCAATTTCCTCCCAGAAAGATTTTTTCCGGATAGTACATGTGTTTCCCTTCGTCGTACCTAAACACCCCGATAAAGGTTCCATCCGAATGATAAACCCGGAACATGTCCCCGCCCCTTATATCTTTTACCGCGCGGCTGCGGAACGGATTTCCGTTCTTTAAGAGCTTATCGAGCTCCTCCGTATCCGAGCGGATCTCCGGAAGCTCCTTGAAAACTTCCTCCACCGGAAGTACGACCTCCGCCAACCGGTCTTCCTCTTTTAACTTCTGAAGCTCGTCCAGTGTCAGGCTCTCCGAGAGTTCAAACCGGCCCACCTTTGTCCGAAGCAGCTCCTTCATACAGCCGCCGACGGAGAGCTTCGCGCCTATATCATGGCACAAGGTTCGGATATAAGTTCCCTTTGAACAGGACACGGTCATCGTAACTTCCGGGAGCTCCATCTTCTCGATCTTGATATCGAAGATCTTAACCGGGCGCGCCTTCCGCTCCACGTTTTTCCCCTCTCTCGCAAGCTCATAGAGCTTCTTTCCATCGACCTTGAGTGCCGAGTACATCGGCGGAATCTGGGCGTAATCCCCGATAAAGGAGAGGACCGCGTCCTGCACTTCTTTTTCAGTGAGGCCCGATGTTTCTTTCGTCTCCAGCACCGTACCCGTCGTGTCCTCCGTGTCCGTCTCGGTTCCCAGAAGAAGAACAGCCCTGTATGTCTTGTCGTGGTCAGTCAGCATATCGCAGAGCTTTGTGCCTTTTCCGGCGCACACCGGAAGAACGCCTTCCGCCGCCGGATCGAGAGTCCCCGTATGACCGATCTTTCTCTGACCCAGGATCCCCCGCATTTTCGCCACCACATCGTGGGAGGTGAATCCTTTTTCTTTATATACGTTAATAATTCCGTCGTACATTCTTTCCTCCGGTGTTCGTTACTTGAGCTCTTCCCACTGCTCGCGGATCTTTCCGCTGATCTTCTCCACGATCTCCTGCGGCTCCCCCGTCATCGTGCAGCCTGCGGCCTTCACATGTCCGCCGCCGCCGAAGCTCAGGGCGATCCGGCTCACATCCACTGCGGAGTTCGTTCTGAGGCTCACCTTGTACTCGTCAGGATTTCCCGTCTGGTAGAGCAGAAACGCGATCTCGATGCCTTCAATGATCCGAAGCTGGTCCACGATTCCGTCCGTGGCCTTTACGGTGCAGCCATATTCCCTTAACTCATCCGTCGTGACAACCGTGTATACACAACGGTTATCCAGAATCCGGACACTTTCGAGAACAGCCCGGCCGTGAATCTTCGCCTGACCATATGTCTTCGCAAAAAAGCTGTCGTCGATGATCTTTGGGAAATCGATGCCCTTTTCCATTAAAAACCCGGCGATCTCCATGGTCTGTCTCGATGTGTTTGAGAACTTGAAGATACCGGTGTCATGAGCAATTCCCGTATACAGGCACTCTGCGACCGCTTTGCTGATCTTTCCCTTATCGAGAAGGCGGAACACCACCTCACTTGCGGAGCTTGCCCAGCTCTCGATCACGTTGACCCTGCACATTCCCTTGTTCGTGATGTGGTGGTCAACGCAGAATGTATCTTTTGCTGTCTCCCGGTACGGGGCGAAGACGCCCAGGCGTGGAACGTCGCTGGCATCCGATGTGATGCAAAGGTCAAATGTTTTTGTGTCGTCGTATTCTGTGTGTACATCCTCAAAACCGGAAAGAAAGGAAAATTTCACTCCCATTTTCTCCAGATACACCGAGACCTCAAGCCCCTCATAATTTTCCTTCAGATAATTATAGAGTCCCAGACAGGAACCGATACAGTCCCCGTCAGGATTTACATGGCCCAGGATCACAATGCTCTTCTTTCCTTCCAGCATCTCATCAAGAATTCCCAAAAGTTCCGCCTCCCTTAATGTGTATTGTAATATAAAAAACAGAAAAATCCGGCAGAATCCGCGTTACGCGTGTCCGACCGGATTCCTCTATATGATTTCAGTACGCTCCTGTCCGCGTATTTTCCACGCAGACCGGTTCCTTCGTTTAATTTTCGCTCTCAGTTCCGTCGTCTTCCTGCTCCTCCGGCATATCCTTTGTCACCTCATCGATGAGCTTGGACATGCGGACGCCGTACTCGATAGACTGGTCCAGCACGAAGAAGATCTGCGGGGTGTTCCGAAGATTTACTTTTTTCGCAAGCTGGGTTCTGATAAAGCCCTCCGCGCTCTTTAAACCGCGGATCGTATCTTTCGCCTGCTCCTCGTCCGCAAGGACGCTGATGTAGGCCTTACAGATCTTAAGGTCCGGTGTGACCGAGACCTGGACCACGCTTGTCATCGGATGAACACGCGGGTCCTTGAGCTCGGAGCGGATGATTTCGCTCAGAGCTTTCTGGACTTCGCCGTTGATCCGGATATTTTTTACACTGTTTTTTCTCATGATATTACCTCTTTTTTTACGACTATCCCGGACATAGCCGCGAAACGAAACTCTCCGCGGCTATGCACAGACCTGACAGACAACTATCTCGGCACCTCTACCATGATATAAACTTCGATCATATCGTCTTCCTGAAGATCGTTGAAGCCCTCGAATACAAGACCGCACTCGTAGCCTGCGTTGACTTCCTTCACGTCGTCCTTGAAACGCTTTAAGGATGCAAGCGGTCCCTCGAAGATCTGCTCTCCGTCTCTCGTGATGCGGGCTTTGCTTCCGCGGGTGATCTTACCGTCAAGCACATAGGAACCAGCGATGGTGCCGACTCCGGATGCCTTGAACGTCTGGCGGACAACTGCATGACCGGTTACCTGCTCCTCGTATACCGGATCCAGCATACCCTTCATGGCAGCCTCTACATCCTCGATCGCCTGGTAGATGACGCGGTACAGACGCATGTCGACTTTCTCGCGGTCCGCGATGGACTTCGCCTGTGCGTCCGGACGAACGTTGAAACCGATAATGATCGCATTGGAAGCGGATGCAAGTGTAACGTCGGACTCGTTGATCGCGCCAACGCCGCCGTGGATGACTTTGACAACAACTTCCTCGTTGGAAAGCTTTACGAGACTCTGTTTTACAGCCTCTACAGAACCCTGTACATCGGCTTTTACGATGATCGGAAGCTCCTTGACATTTCCGGCCTTGATCTGGGAGAACAGGTCGTCTAAGGAGAGTTTTGCCTTTGTATCTTCGATAAGCTTATTCTTGCTCTCTGCGATGAATGTCTCTGCGAAGCTTCTTGCCTCTTTCTCGTTCTGGTGCGCGATGAATACCTCACCTGCGTTCGGAACATCGTTGAGACCGAGGATCTCAACCGGAGTGGACGGGCCAGCCTCTTTGACACGGTTGCCCTTATCGTCCATCATGGCGCGGACTTTACCGTAGCAGCAGCCAGCGGCGATAGCGTCACCGACCTTTAAGGTACCTTTCTGTACAAGTACCGTTGCCACCGGTCCTCTTCCCTTATCAAGCTGCGCCTCGATCACGAGACCTCTTGCGCGGCGGTTCGGGTTTGCCTTTAACTCTTTTACCTCTGCTGTTAAGAGGATCATCTCGAGAAGTTCCGGGATTCCCTCTTTTGTATGTGCGGAAACCGGTACGAATACGGTGCTTCCGCCCCAGTCCTCAGGAATCAGCTCATACTCGGATAACTCCTGTTTTACTCTCTCTACGTTTGCGCTCGGCTTATCGATCTTGTTGACAGCAACGATGATCTCAACGCCTGCTGCCTTCGCGTGGTTGATGGCCTCAACAGTCTGCGGCATAACACCGTCGTCCGCTGCGACAACGAGGATCGCGATATCTGTTGCCTGGGCACCACGCATACGCATTGCCGTGAACGCCTCATGACCCGGTGTATCGAGGAATGTGATCTTCTGTCCGTTGTATTCAACAACATAGGCACCGATGTGCTGTGTGATACCGCCTGCCTCTCTGGAGGTTACGTTTGTCTGGCGGATCGCGTCAAGAAGGGAAGTTTTACCGTGGTCAACATGACCCATTACGCAGATGACCGGCGGTCTCGGAACCATGTCCTTCTCGTCCTCTTCTTCCTCTTTTAAGAGTTCCTCGATGACGTTGACCTTCTTCTCCTTCTCGCAGAGAACATCATACTCCATAGCGATCTCTTCGGCTTTCTCGAAGTCGATCTCCTGGTTGATCGTAACGATGGTGCCCTGTAAGAAGAGCTTCTTAACGATTGCGGACGGCTGTAATTTCATCTTGTCCGCGAGTTCTTTGATCGTGATAACCTCCGGGATTACGATGGTCTTGATCTCCTCGACCTTCGCTTCCTCCTTCTTCGGCTGCGGCGGCATAACCGGAGCTTTTACGCCCTTCTGGCCCTTTCCTGCCTTGCCTTTCATCTCGATATCGCGGTCTTTCTTTGCGTCATGCTCTTTCTTGTAAGCGTTCTTGCTCTGCTTTGTGTTCTGCTGCTTCTGTGCAAGCGGTGTATCGAAGGACGGCTTCGGAATGCCCATGCCGCTTCTGTTTCCGCCCTGACGGTTGTCGTTTCTGCCCTGGTAACCGCCCTGACGATTGTTGTCACGGTTGCCCTGGTAGCCACCCTGGCGGTTTCCGTCTCGGTTGCCCTGATAGCCGCCCTGGCGGTTTCCGTCTCTGTTGCCCTGATAGCCACCCTGGCGGTTTCCGTCTCTGTTACCCTGGTAGCCGCCCTGACGATTATTATCTCTGCTGCCCTGATAGCCGCCCTGGCGGTTATCTCTTCCGCTCTCACGGTTTCCGTCGCGTCCCGGGAACGGACGGCTCTCTCTGGACTGGAAGCCCTGGCGTCCTTCCGGACGGCTCTGGTTCGGAAGCGGACGGACATTCTCACGAAGATCCTGTGCCGGTGCCTCTGTCTTAACTGTCTCCGCCTTTTTCTCCGGTGCCGGTGCCGGTGCTGCTGAAGTCTCAGCTGCCTTTGCCGGTTCTGCCGGCGCGCTGTTTGTCGTCGGTCTCACCTGCATGCCGGAACCGTTGTTCTGTCTTGCCGGTCTCTGACCGCCCTGCTGGCGGTTTCCTGCCGGACGTTTCTGTGTGCTGTTCTGCGGACGGTAAACTGCCGCAATACGCTTCTTTGCCGGTGCTGCCGGCGCATTATTTTCTCCTTCAGCCGGAACTGCCGGCTTTGTGGAATTCTCCTGATTCTGATTCAATGTATCTGTTCCCTCTTTTTTCTTTCTTAAATCCTTTTCAAACTCACTCACGCTCGCCACCTCCAAAATAGTCCCTGCAAACCATCGCCAATGTACATGACCCGCCGCATGCAGGCATGCGCTCCTCATGTCCGCAGGACTACGCTTTTGCAGTAAAATGCTTCAACAACGCATTGGAAAAATTCTCGTCGATCACGGCCAGGGACGCTCTCATCTGCTTTCCCAGGATGTGTCCGAGCTCTTCCTTGCTTCCGAACTCAAAGTACGGGACCTTATAGTAAGTACACATGTTCCGGAACATTTTCTTTGTGTTGTCCGAAGATTCTTCCGATACGATCACCAGTCCGGCTTTTCCGGACTTTACCGCCTTCTCTGTGGAGAACTCGCCACTTCTTACCTTGCCGGCTTTCTCCGCCAGGCCCAGCAGGCCCAGGACCTTATTTCTGTTCATCGATCTGTTCCATCTCCTTTTTCAGACTTTCGTAAACCTCTTTTGGAATTGCCATTTTAAAGGAGCGTTCCAGTCCCCGGCTCTTCACTGCCTTTTCAAAGCATGCCATGGATGGGCAGATATATGCGCCGCGTCCGTTTTTTCTTCCGGTCGCGTCAATGGAAATCACGTCGTCAGTACCTTTTAAGACACGGATCAGCTCCCGCTTGTTTTTCATTTCACCGCAGCCAATGCACTGTCTCTGCGGAACCTTCTTTACTGTACTCACTGTGGTCGTTCCCTTCTCTCCTATTCTTCTGTCTCAGCCTGTGCTTCGGAAGTTTCCTCTGCCGGAGCTTCGTCCTCTGCCGGCTCTACATCTTTCTCGTACTCGCCCTCAAAGCCTTCCTCGCCGAAATCCATATCGTCGAAGAGGCCAAGCTCTCTCGCCTGTGTCTCACTCTTGATATCGATCTTGTAGGTGGTAAGTCTTGCGGCAAGTCTTGCATTCTGTCCTTCTTTACCGATCGCTAAGGATAACTGGTAGTCCGGAACGATGACCTGTGCCTCTTTCTCGTCCTCATCCGCAACGACGGAGATGACCTTTGCCGGGCTCAACGCGTTTTCAATTAAGAACGCCGGGTTGTCGTCCCAGTTGATGATATCGATCTTCTCACCGCGGAGCTCGTTGACGATGGCGTTGACTCTCGCGCCGTTTAAACCTACACATGCACCTACCGGATCAACGTTCGGGTCTGTGGAGCTTACAGCGATCTTTGTTCTGGAGCCTGCCTCACGGGCGATGGCGCGGATCTCAACGGTACCGTCGCGGACCTCTGCGATCTCAGCCTCAAACAGACGTCTTACGAGGTCCGGATGCGTTCTGGATACGGAGATTCTCGGTCCCTTCGGGCTGTCCTTAACTTCCAGGATATAAACCTTGATGCGCTCAGTTCTCTGGAATACCTCGCCCTTTACCTGCTCAGCTTCCGGAAGGATCGCATCGATCTTTCCGAGATCTACGCTGACATTGCGACCGATATAACGCTGGACAATACCCGTAACGACCTCTTTCTCCTTGCACTGCCACTCGCTTAACTGGGACTTACGGCTCTCCTCGCGGATCTTCTGTAAGATCACGTTCTTTGCATTCTGCGTCGCGATTCTGCCGAAATCATGGGAATCAATGGGGATCTGGACGATATCACCAAGGACATGTCGCGGAGCGATCATTCTTGCGTCGGCGAGGCTGATCTGTGTGATCGGGTCCTCCACAGTCTCAACGACCTCTTTTTCCATATATACAGAATAGTCGCAGCCATCCGGATCAATGATGACTTTCACATTGTCGGCTTTGCCGAAATGATTCTTGCAGGCTGTGAGAAGTGAATTCTCAATTGCCTCCAGCAATGTGTCCTTACTGATGTTGTACTCTTTTTCGAGTATATTCATCGATTCCATCAGTTCCTTGTTCATTTTTTATCCTCCTTATTAAAAATCGAATGCCAGACGGATTAAGGCAATGTCTTTTCTATTAAATGTGCTCTCGGAACCGTCCTCGTAGCGGATCGTTACGGTGTCCGCGTCATATGCCGTGAGAATTCCGGAGAAATCTTTCTGTCTCTCGATGGCGCGGTACAGCTTGATATCGACTGCTTCGCCGAGACTTCTCTTAAAGTCCTTCTCTTTCTTTAACGGTCTGCCAAGTCCCGGGGAGCTTACTTCCAGGATATAGCTGTCATCGATAAAGTCTTCTTTATCGAGCCAGTCGCTTAATCGTCTCGATACCATCTCACAGTCATCCACTGTAAAACCGCCCTCTTTGTCGATATAGGCTCTCAGATACCAGGTGCCCGCTTCCTTCACGTACTCCACGTCCACCAGTTCAAAATTATTCTCTTCCATGATCGGAATTAAAAATTTCTCGACCCTGGATTCATATTCATCTCTTCTTGCCATGGGTTTCCACCGCCTTTCTGCCGGAATATTCCGGTTATGCAAAACGAAAGAGTGGACTTTTTCGTCCACTCTTTTGACCGGTTACTTATGTTATCAATTGATATCATATCATAGAAAGCCAGAAAAATCAAGGGTTTTACCGGGAAATCATAGAAATATCGGCATAATGGTCTCCTCTCAGGTCAGTCCGATGATGACCACTGTATCGTTGCATGAGGTTCTTTTTTCTGATATACTGTGTCTAAATACTGGTTCAGTGGACCGTTATGGAAATTTTTAGAAAGCGGACTTACTATATGAAACGATTTGTGATCGGAATCCTCGCGCATGTCGACGCTGGAAAGACGACCATGTCCGAGGCAATTTTATATGAGACAGGAAAATTAAAGAAAATGGGGCGCGTGGACAACCGTGACGCCTTTCTTGATACCTTCGCGCTTGAACGCGCCCGGGGCATCACGATCTTTTCGAAGCAGGCGGTCTTTCCGTTGGGCGATACTTTTGTGACACTCCTCGACACGCCTGGTCATGTGGACTTTTCGGCGGAGATGGAGCGGACACTGCAGGTTCTTGACTATGCGGTATTGATTGTCAGCGGAGCTGATGGGGTTCAGGGACATACGGAGACACTGTGGAGACTTTTAAAACGGTATCGGATCCCGGTATTTCTCTTTGTGAATAAGATGGATCAGAAAGGGACGGATCGAGATGCGGTGCTGGCATCGCTGAAAGAGCGGCTGGATCATGGAGTCGTGGACTTCAGCGGGGTGTCCGGAAACTGTGAGATTCTTGGAACTTCGGATGAAACTGCAGAGGAGATCGCCACCTGCGACGAAGCGCTTCTGGAAGCATATCTCGCGGATGGCGGCTTAAAGACGGCGGACGTTCGGAACGCGATCCAGGACCGAAAGCTCTTCCCCTGCTTTTTCGGCTCCGCGTTAAAGCTCACCGGTGTCCGGGAGTTTCTGACTTCCCTTGGGGAGTTTGCATCATGTCCGGACTATACGAAGGACTTCGGTGCGAAGGTGTTCAAGATCTCCCGCGATGAGACAGGTGTCCGGATGACGCACCTGAAGATCACAGGCGGAACTTTAAAGATCCGCGATTCCCTTTCTCCTGATTCTGAGGAGAAGATCAATCAGATCCGGCTCTACTCCGGCTCAAAGTTTGAGGCATTGAAGGAAGCGGAACCTGGCATGGTGGTGGCCGTCACCGGAATCTCCGACACGAGGCCTGGACAGGTCTTCGGAACTGCCTCCGAGAGTGCTCTTCCGCTTTTAGAGCCGGTCCTCACCTACCGGATCCTGCTGCCCTTTGGAACAGACTCCCACACCATGCTCAAAAACATGCGCATGCTCGAGGAGGAAGACCCGCAGCTCCATATCGTCTGGAACGAGGCGCTTGGCGAAATCCAGGCACAGGTCATGGGCGATGTACAGATGGAGATCCTGAAAAGTCAGGTACAGGAACGATTCGGCGTGGAGATCGAATTTGGCGAAGGAAATATTGTATATAAGGAAACGATCGCTAAGATCGTTGAGGGCGTCGGTCATTTCGAACCGCTGCGCCACTACGCGGAAGTCCATCTTTTAATGGAACCCGGAGAGCCGGGAAGCGGACTTGTCTTTGAAGCAGACTGCAGCGAGGATATGCTGGATCGGAACTGGCAGAGGCTGATTCTGACACATCTGGAAGAAAAGCGTTTCCGGGGAATCCTCACCGGTTCCGAGATCACCGATATGAAGATCACTCTGATTGCCGGGCGTGCCCACCAGAAGCACACAGAGGGCGGCGATTTCCGCCAGGCAACCTACCGCGCTGTCCGTCAGGGACTCTGCGAGGCGGGGTGTGTGCTCTTAGAACCCTACTACGCGTTCCGTCTGGAAGTCCCATCGGAAAACCTTGGGCGCGCCATGGCGGATCTTGACCGGATGCAGGGTGAATTTTCCGCACCGGAACAGGATGGCTCCATTGCTCTTCTTACGGGAACCGCCCCGGTTTCCACCATGAGAAATTACCAGCGCGACGTGATCTCCTACACGAAAGGCCGCGGACGGCTGACCTTGAGTCTTTCCGGCTACGAACCGTGCCACAACGCCGAGGAGGTTATCGCGGCCTCCGGCTACGATTTCGATTCCGACCTCCAGGACCCTGCCGGATCTGTCTTCTGCTCCCACGGGGCAGGCTTCGTGGTGCCGTGGGATGAGGTGAAGCAGTATATGCATGTGGAGAGTCCGCTGGCAAAGCAGCTTGCGAAGGAACAGCAGGAACGGGAGCTTAAGGAAGCGAATGAACGGCTGCAGGCGATGGCAGCGGATGTAGCTGCGGGGAAAGTTCCGAGTGGAGCGGCTGGCGGTTACAAATCCGGTTCAGACGGCTCTGCTGGTTCGGGAACCGGCTCTGGGACTGGCTCCGATGACGGTGTTGGTTCTGGAACAAAAACTTCCGCGAATGGCACCGCCGATTCTTCTTCCGGCAGCCGCGGAAATGGAGATTCTTCGCTCTCCTTCTATGACGACAAAGAACTTCAGGCGATTTTCACCCGTACATATGGCGAACCAAAACGGAAGCTTGCCTCCGACTACGACTCCCGCACCGTGATCCGCGCAAAGAACGCCAGCCCGGCGAAGCCGGTGAAGGAAAAAAATGAGCCAGCGGACGAGTATCTTCTCGTTGACGGCTACAACATCATCTTTGCCTGGGAGGAGCTGAGCGACCTGGCGGCAGTCAGCATCGACGCCGCCCGCTACAAGCTCATGGACATCCTAAGCAACTACCAGGGATTCCGCAAGATCTGCGTCATCGTCGTCTTCGATGCCTACAAGGTCCCCGGCGGTGTGGAGAAGGTCCAGAAATACCACAACATCAACGTCGTGTATACAAAAGAGGCGGAGACCGCCGACCAGTACATCGAAAAAGTCGCGATCCGCATCGGCAGACGATACCGCACCACAGTCGCTACCTCCGACGGCGTGATCCAGCTCATTATCCGAAGTCAGGGCTGTATCCTCTGGTCCGCGAGGGATTTCCGTGAGGAGATCGAGCGTGTCGGAAAGCTGATCTCCGAAGAAAAGGGAAAGCACACCGGCAATGCAAAAAATTATCTGTTCGCGCATGCAGACGCGGAGACACAGAAGTATTTAGAGGCAGTACGACTGGGAAAAAATCCTGAAATGCCATAAAAGAATGTGCCTTGGCACATTCTCGCGCCTCGCGCGGTCGCTTGCGACAGTCTACATCTTCGCGCGAGTGCGCATCTTTGGCACGTCAGTGCCTTTTTCTGACCTCATTTCAGACATTTCCCACACTTTTTCCGTCCTATTTCCAGCCATTCTCTACATTTTCCGACCTGCCCTCAATCTCTCTCCCTTGAACCACCAACACGCAATCCAGCGAATTTTCGAAATTTTCGAAATAGAGCGCGATTTTAAACCTTCAGACTCAAGCACATAACTTCTCCTCGCTCCTGTCAACACACCGCGCTGATACGCAATCTTCCAAACCGCCAACGCACAGCGCCGGTGAGTCTTCGGGCACGGACGCTTTGTGCAGGGAGCCTGGCTTCCTCTTGGCTCGCAGGAGAATGCGTTGGAGGACAGGCGGCACTAGTCTGAGCGTCAGCGAGTTGTGCCGACTGTTCTCCGCCCTTAGCATTCTTCTGCAAGCTTAGAGGAACCGCTCCCGAACCCCTGCGTTCGCGCCCGAAGACTCACCGGCGCGTACCTCTAGCCAATCTATTTCCCACAAACCTCAAGGATCTCCCCGCAGATTTCTTCTGCCGTCTTCCCATCCGTAGCAACCTTCACATCAGCCGCCGCCTCATACTTCGGCCTGCGCTTCTCCATCAGCTCTTCAATATACCCAACATTCATATTCCCATTCAGTACCGGTCTCTCCGTACTGTCCTTCACACGCTCGTAGATCGTCCCCGGCTCTGCCGTGAGAAGCACGATCTTCCCAGACTCCTTCATAAGCCGCACATTCTCCTCCTTCAAAACAGCACCTCCCCCACAGGAGATCACCGCCGGCTCCACTCCCGCAAAGCTTTTGATCAGCTCCGTCTCCAGCTCCCTGAAATACGCTTCCCCCTTCTCCTCAAAAATATCCGCGATCGCCATCCCCTCATTCTCCACGATCATCTGATCCATCTCCACCTGCCTCGCCCCGGTCATCTCCGCCAGGCACTCCGCGTTCGTACTCTTCCCGCAGCCCATAAATCCGATCAGAAAAATATGTTCCTTCAATCCCGCCATAATCTAAATTCTCCTTTTCGTACTAATAGTCTCTCAAAATCTCTAACTGTTTTCTCCCACACCCAAAACACTTTTCCACTTTCATGCGTCATTTAGTGCAAGTATACCAGATTTTAACATACTCTGCAATCAAAGAACCTTCACATTCCTGATCTATTCCGCTTTTAGCCCTCTTTTTTAAATTTTTCTGCTTTTTACATTTTCACACTTTAAAATCATAAATTTTCTTTTGCATTTTCTTTCCTGCACTGTTATAATAAAGCGAGAAAAATCACTCCCCGGAGGTACACATAAAATGGAAAACACCACATCCGCAGCTTCACCGATCACCGGACACACCGGTCTTATCTGTCTGCTCGGCAGCCCCTGCGCCCACAGCGTCTCCCCGATGATGCACAACGCATCCTTTGAGGCTCTTGGGCTCGACTACCGCTACCTCGCATTTGATGTCAATGAGGAGACACTTCCCACCGCAGTTGCCGGTTTAAAGGTTCTCGGTGCCCGCGGCTTCAACCTGACCATGCCGGATAAAAATCTCATGGTCTCCCTCTGCGACGAACTCTCCACCGCTGCCCGGATCATCGGTGCTGTCAACACGGTCGTAAACGAAGATGGACGTCTCGTCGGCCATAACACCGACGGCATCGGTTACATGCAGTCCGTAAAAGATGCCGGTTACGATATCATCGGCAAAAAAATGACACTTCTGGGCGCAGGAGGCGCTGCCACCGCAATTCTGGTACAGGCTGCCCTCGACGGCTTAAAAGAGATCTCCGTCTTCGTGAGACCCACCAGCCGCTTCTACGACCGCCTGGTACATACCGTCGATGAACTCACAGAGATCACTGACTGCAGGATCAGGATCTGCGACTTCTCCGATGCAGACCTCTTAAAGAAAGAGCTTGCGGACAGCGCTATCCTCACAAACGGGACCTCCGTCGGCATGGCTCCCCACGAGGATACCTGCCCGGTCCCGGAAAATCTGACTTTTCCGAAAGACCTCATCGTCTCCGATATCATCTACAATCCGCGTGAGACAAAGCTCCTCACCATGGCTAAAAATCAGGGCAACCCGTTCTTCAACGGATCCTATATGCTCCTCTACCAGGGTGCCGAGGCCTTCCGTCTCTGGACTGGAAAGGAGATGCCAGTGGAGAAGATCAAGAAGGAATTTTTCTCTGATCCTTTTTATTCAAAAAGCAACTTAGATCACTTACGCCGTGTCATTGCTGCTTTAAACGCCGGAAACGGTATTTCACATGAGTTAATCACTGACGAAAAATAAATACTCTACTTTTAAAGTTTCTATTTACACATGACCTCCAGAACCTGCCACCGACAGTTTTCTCTGGATGCATGGCATCAAAAAAGGAAAACGATCTGTCTGTGCAAACCATCAATACTACAAACAGATCGTTTTCCTTAATCAAATCTTTTATTTCAGGCTTTCATCATCTATCTTATGAACTGCCAGTTGTTTTATCTTCTACTTACTCTGTCCCGCAATAATCTCTTCCGCCATTCCAAACATCTCCTCAGCGCCGAGATCCTCACCAAACTTGAAGAGGCTGTAGCCCTGTCCGTCCATGTTCCACTCTACCGTGTAGGAAGTCATAACTTCGACCTTATCGCTGCCGTAAGCCAGGTTAAAATTGCCGTCTTCCTGGGCCTTTTTGTCCTCCTCGGTGAGCTCATAATCTGCCGGAACGAACTTGTTGGTCAGCTTGTAGAAACAGAGTTCTGTACCATCCTCGCATGTCCTCACCTCTGCCGGGGTGAGTTCTCCATCCATGCCGACTTCCGCGGAAAACGTGACATCCTCCATGCCGTCTTTTCCGTATGTGACGGAAAGCTGTGTTCCGTTTCCCAGTTTATTTCCATCTTTATCTTCCGTCTCATAGTTTACCGGCACAGCAGCCTTAAACGCGTACCCGTTGGAGAATTTCTCCGGGAAATCTACCATCGGTCCATTCTCCTTCTGAAGCTCCAGCGCCTGTTCATAGGTGTGGACTTCATCTCTTATATCGGTGCGGGATGTGATTCCCGCGATCTTTCCAATCGCGAACGCCGTCATGCTTCCAAATACACAGATCGCTGCAACTGCTGCTACCGCTTTTTTCATAAAACCTTTCTTCATATAATTTCCCTCTCTTTCTATCTTCTCATATACATTTCTCCGGATCCGCGCCTTCCGCACCGATTCGTCCGGAAGTTCGCCTGCGCGGCTCTCAAACATGTTTTTCAGTCTCTTTTCTAAGATAGGATCGTCCATGTTTTTCCTCCTTCCTCCTGTGTGAGGATTTGCTTCAACTGTTCCTTCGCGTGGAACAGCCTGGATTTCACCGTTCCCTCAAACACTCCGCAGACCCTTGCGATCTCGCGGATCGGCATATCATTGTAATAGTACAGGATCAACACGGTCTTCTGCTTCGGCGGCAGCTTTTCCACCGCCTCGTAGAGGATCCGCTCCTCTTCCTTCATAATGCAGTTTTCCAAGACAGATCTTCCCGGATCCGCCTGCCCCGAAGCAGGTTCCTCCTCCGGCTGTTCTTTCCGCGACTTTCTGCTGATCTTCCACGCGGACCTTGTGAGTATCCTGTAAAACCATGTCTTAAAGGCTGCCGGATCCCGGAGCTTCTTTCTGTTTAAATAGCAGGCGGTGAATGTCTCCTGGACAATGTCCTCGCTGTCCGCCGCGTTCCCGGAGATCAGCCAGGCCGCCCTGAGCGCCGGCCTCTCATACTTCTCCATCAGCTCCCCGAAGGCATCCATGTCCCCGTTGATCATGCGTCTCACGATATTCTCTTCATCCATGTCCTGCCTCCTCTCTTTTTTGATGCATCTGTCTTATAGAGACAGGCAATTGGGGGAAAGTTCATTTTTATCGGAAATTTCTTTTCTTCTTTATTCTTCCAAATATATAACTTATTTTTCCACCAGACATATTTATTTTTGTTTTTCTATCTACACTGACTTCCATCGCGTCTACCGTCAACCATTTTCATAGAGCCGCAAAAAACAGGACAGCCACCCGCATCCACGCAGATGATCTGTCCTGTTTCGATTGATGCCTTAATATGATTTTTCGTACTAATACCTTAACTTGATCCTAGAAAGCTCCACATCCACCTCATATCCATGGCTGTGAAGATACTCCTTCATGCCCTCCCGCGCGAGGTCGATATGATTCTTCGGGGCAACGGTAATGCTGCGGATCGGAAGCTTTTTCTTTCCGCCGCTTAAGTCGATCGCGATATATCTTATTGTAAAAAAGGAGATGAACCTGAGGAAATCACGCAAAGTTCCGGTATGTCCGGACTGCCTCCTCCTCTGCCGCCTTCATGATCTCTTCCACGGAATTGCCCTCGATGTCAAGCCCCTCTGCGGTATAGCACACAGTCTTATTGATTCCGTAATATACCTTGCAGAGTTTCTCGACATCCTCATATCCGAGAGTCAGATACCCGATGGAGCCACCGCTGGTGGTCACATAATGGAGACTGTCGGCATGGCACAGCCCACCCGGGATTCCCTTGGAAGAAAAGGTAAAGGTCAGCCCTGTCACACAGATCTGCTCCAGATAACATTTCATTCTCGCCGGGAAAGTAAAATCCCAGTACGGGGCCGCCACAAGGATCCGGTCTGCGGACGCAAACTGCTTTGCATAGTCAAACAGCGGTCCCTCATAAATTCCGGCCCTCGTGAGCTGTTCCCGTCCTGCACTCTCTTTTCCGGTAAAAAGCTTCAGATCTTCATCCTCCAGGCACAGGGTCTCGACCTCATATTCCCCGTTCTTGTTCATTTCCTTTAATAAAGCCTGCGCAAGTCTCTCCGTTCTTGAAATATCGCGGTTCACGCAGGCGTCAATGTACAATAATTTTTTCATACCTTTCTCTCCAGATATTTTTGATATTACATGTATCTATAAATTCAACAGTCTTCTCGAAAGCTCCAGAACATCCTCCGTATTCTTACTGTTAAAGATCTTCACCTCACCTCCGGACTCTTTCCCTGATAACAGTCCACACTCAGTCAGGCGCTTTCTCGTCTGCTTCGCGGTTCCGAATCCACCGTCATAGATCGCCACGCCGGGCAGATGTTTCTGGATCTCATCTTTTACTAACGGGTAATGTGTGCAACCGAGTACCACCGCGTCGATCTCTGATTTCTCGTAAGGCTCGAACTGTTTTTCCAGATACTCGTCCAGAACAGGTCCCTCTAACATTCCGCCCTCGATATACTCCACAAGTCCCGGGCACGGCATCTTGATGATATTCGCCTCATCCTCGTAGACATGCAGCATGGAATTAAATTTTGTCTGGGAGAGAGTCATCGGAGTCGCCATAACGACAACCTTTGAGTGCTCTTTCGCAAGCACCGCCGGCTTCAGCGCCGGTTCGATTCCAATCACCGGAATATCCTTCTTCTCATACTCCTCTCTCAATTCCCGGATCGCCACACTGGTTGCCGTGTTGCAGGCCACAACTATGGCTTTCGCCCCGCGTTCCAGTAAAAAATCCACATCCTTTTTTGTGAGGTCAATGACCTCCTCCGGGGTACGTGTGCCATAAGGGGCATTCGCGGAATCCCCGTAATATAAGAAAGCCTCCCCCGGCATCAGTTTCACTAATTCTCTCAAAACACTGATCCCGCCGAGTCCGGAATCCAAAACACCGATCGGTCGATTGTCTGTATTCATAATGTACACCTCATTGACTGCCGCAGAGATCCGCCGGATCTCATGCAGCATATTATATGAATCCTCGTGTTCTCAGGCTGTCATGTTTCATTTCCATGACCACACGTCTCTTTCCTGCATAACACCGGTTATTTCATCGAATTATTTCTTTGTGATGATCTCTTATATCTTATCACACTTTCCCCGTTTTGAACATCCACAGACTTTCTCCGCTCTGTTTTTGTGCATTTTTTAAAATTTAGGCCTTTATTTTTTTCATTTTTGGTTAATCTGTTTCTCAAAACACTGCTATACTTACGCTGTAACAAGAAAGAAGCGGTAACTGTTCAGTACCTTCACAGTTACGCAAAAATCCATTCCGAATTGCCTGCGGCAATGGGATTTTTGCCTGCTGGCCAAAATTATGTTACGGTCAGCGCAGTAAATGCGCAGACCTATTGAACAGTTATTAGTCACAAACTTAACAAAACCCCTTTATACACTAAAGCTGAGGGCTGCTAAGCGAATCCGGCAGAACGAATACTGGTTCGTTTGCCGGGAATCAGATTTTTGGAGGAAAAGATAAATGACTACTTTAAAAGCTGAAAAAAGAAGCATGGATGTAAAGGCAAAGAGATTAAGACGTGAAGGATTTGTTACAGGTAATGTTTTCGGACATGCCATCGAAGGCTCCATTCCGGTAAAGATGAACGCTGCAGATGCTGAACGTCTTTTAAAGACCGAACATAAAGGCGGCCAGATCAATCTCGACATTGAGGGGCAGGTATATGATGTCCTGATCAAGGAAATTGACTACAATGCAATGACAAGAAAGATCGATGAGATTGATTTTCAGGCACTTGTAAGCGATGAAAAGGTTACTTCTACTGCTGAGATCGTAATCCTGAACCGTGAAGCTGTTGTCGGCGGCGTTCTTCAGGAAGACTTAAGCGAAGTTGCTTACAGAGCATTCCCGTCCGCACTTGTCGAGAAGACAACACTGGATGCTGCAGGCCTCAAGGTTGGTGACATCGTACATGTCAAGGATCTTGACATCGCAAAGAACAAAGACATCGACTTAAAGACTGATCCGGAGGCTGTTGTGCTCTCCGTCATCCCGGTTCACAACGTTGTTCCGGAAACTGAAGTTACAACTGCACCTGTTGCAGTTGCTGCTGAGGAAAAAGAGACCAAATAATCTCCGCGTCCATATATAGAAATGGATATAAAAATGGCGGTATCGCTTCAATGGTGAGCGATGCCGCCATTTTTACATCCGTAGGAAATGAACACTCCTTGTACTTCCCGCTGGAATCAAGTATAATAAAAACAATCAAAGACGCTTTTTCTGATGGGAGGAATTTGCATGGGAAGTTATCTGAATCCGGGGAATCTTTCATTCCGCGGTAGTCTCCGCTCTAAAATTTATATCGACAAAAGCGAACTGATCGCCAGAACCAATGAAGCGCTTTGTACCGAGCAGAAATATATCTGTGTAAGCCGTCCAAGAAGATTCGGAAAATCAATGGCCGCTAATATGCTCGCCGCATATTATGACCGGAGCGAGGATACAACGGAATTATTTCAAAATCTTGCTATCAGTAAAGACAGATCGTATAGGGAAAATCTGAACCAATATGATGTGATCAAAATCAATATGCAGGAATTTTTAAGTATGTCTGAAACAATGGAAGAAATGCTGGAGATGCTTAAAAATTATCTGATTTTGGATTTTAAGGAGACATTTCACGAAATACAGTTTCGTGATGAAAAGAATCTGATTCAGGTCATGAAAGACGTATTCCGTTATACCAAATGTCCTTTTGTGATCCTGATCGATGAGTGGGAAAAAGATGTTCCTGCAATTATCTACTCCTTCTACAGTGGAATGGAAGGCGGGAATGTACTGGCAGATATTCTGTTCGGTGATGTTTGCCCAAGCGGTAAACTTCCATATACAGTAGCACTTTCCGAAGACAGTTATCCTGATTTTGATCCTGACTGCACATATGCAGAGTATGAATACTATCATGGCTACTGCAAGATGGATAAAGAAAACATTCCTGTTTTGTATCCGTTTGGCTATGGTTTATCCTATACAACATTTGACATCAGCGAGCCGACAGTTGAAGTATTTGATAAAACAGCAAAGATTTCTGTTAA
>ERZ773204.1259-NODE-1259-length-20298-cov-4.879563_pt1 | contig 20298 bp, 19 predicted proteins | sample MGYA00581007_ERZ773204 | MGnify/ENA primary metagenome ERZ773204 (study PRJEB29015, sample SAMEA2737757) | human gut metagenome | biome: human gut; feature: human-associated habitat; material: faeces | place: China | collected 2012 ... | reverse complement strand
AATGAGGGCGGTACAATGGCTTGTGTAGCTCCTCACGGCGTGTTGTTCCGTGGAAACGCCGAAGGTGTTATCCGCCGTTTCCTCATAGAAAAGAAAAACTATATAGATGCTATTATAGGCTTACCTGCCAACATATTCTATGGTACAAGTATTCCGACCTGTATTCTTGTCTTCAAGAAATGCCGTAAGGAAGATGACAATATCCTGTTCATTGACGCAAGCAAGGAGTTTGAAAAAGTAAAGACTCAAAACAAGCTTCGTCCACAGCATATACAGAAGATTGTTGAAACCTACCGTGACCGTAAGGTAATAGAAAAGTACAGTCATCTTGCCACCTTACAAGAAGTGGCCGACAATGACTACAACTTGAATATCCCCCGGTATGTTGATACCTTTGAGGAAGAAGAACCTATCGACATCAAGGCCGTAATGGCAGAAATCAAAGAACTTGAAGCCAAACGTGCCGAACTGGACAAAGAGATTGAGGTGTATTTGAAAGAATTGGGACTAGTTGAATAAATGGAGGTATAATGGCAAAACGGTTTGAGATAAGAAACAGTACGGCAGAATTCCTAATCTTCGCTATTGAGGGCAAGGAAGATGGCATACAGGTGATGTATCAGAATGATACCATCTGGTGTACGCAGAAAGCTATGGCAACCTTATTTGATTGTTCGACAGACAACATCGGTTTGCACCTGAAGAATATATATGCCAGTCAGGAGTTACAGAAAGAAGCAACTACCGAGTTTTTCTCGGTAGTTCAAACAGAGGGTGAACGTCAAGTCAACAGAAAGACCCTGTTCTACAATTTGGATGCCATTATATCTGTAGGGTATCGGGTAAACAGTATCAGAGCCACACAATTCCGCCAATGGTGTACCTCAGTCATCCGTCAATTCTCTATACGTGGTTATGTGATAGACAAGAAACGTATGGAAAATGGATCATTTATCGGTGAGGACTATTTTGAGCACTTACTGGCTGAGATTCGTGAAATCCGTCTCAGTGAACGCCGGTTTTATCAAAAACTTACTGACATTTACGCCACAGCTATTGATTATAATCGTGATGCTCCAACCACAAAGTTATTTTTCAAGAAGGTTCAGAACAAAATGCATTATGCGGTACACGGCCAGACAGCAGCAGAACTGATTGTGAACAGAGCCGATGCTGAAAAAGAACACATGGGACTGACAACCTGGGAGAATGCTCCAGACGGGAAAATAGTCAAGACTGATGTAAGTATTGCCAAGAACTACCTGAAAGGTATAGAACTGGAAGATATGGGACGTTTGGTCAATGCAGTTCTGGACATGGCAGAGCGTATGGCAAAGCGTCATATACCTATGACAATGGAAGATTGGGCAAAACGTATCGACATCATTCTGGAAGCAGGTGGTGATGCAATCCTTACTGATGCAGGCAAAGTTACGGCTGAGTTTGCCAAGAAATTTGCTGAAGCCGAATTTGAAAAATACCGAATCATTCAAGACCGCTTGTTTAGTTCGGATTTTGATCGCTTTAATACCGGTGACAACTTTCTACCGTTTGATATTAATCCTGATAAAGAATAATGATTATGACAAATAATAAAGATAAAAAAGTCCTTAATGTTCCAAATCTGAGATTTCCAGAATTTACTGAGGAATGGAAAAAAGTAAGAGTTTCAAACCTTTTAGATTTTTATCCGACTAATTCTCTATCATGGGAACAGTTAGACTACAGTAATGGACAAATCAAGAATTTGCATTATGGATTAATTCATAAAGGTTTGCCTACAATGGTTGATGCCTCTTCCGATTTACTTCCTTATATAAAGGAAGAGATTGTGCCGAAATCATATACACTATTCAAAGAGGGAGATGTTTCTTTTGCTGATGCTTCTGAGGATACGAACGATGTAGCCAAAGCTATTGAAATTCTTAATTGTAATGGTCAACAAATTGTTTCAGGATTACATACCATACATGGACGAGATAATACAGATCAAACCGTTATTGGTTATAAAGGTTATGCTTTTGCTTCCGAATCTTTTCATAAACAAATCAGGAGAATTGCTCAGGGTACAAAGGTGTTCTCAGTAAGTGTTCGTAATTTTGATGAAACTTACATTGGTGTTCCTTCAAAAGACGAGCAGGCTAAAATTGCAAAATTGTTAATAGCGATAGATAAGCGTATTGCTACCCAAAACAAAATCATTGAGAAATATGAATCCTTAATTCAGGCAATTATTTATCAGAAAAAGATGGATGGAATACGCGAGGGGAATTGGCAGAAAACGGAATTAAGCAAAGTTCTACAAGAGAGAACAGAAAAGAATATAAATGGCTATACTGTTTGTTCTGTATCTGTAAGTCAAGGTGTCATTAATCAGATAGAATATCTTGGACGCTCTTTTGCTGCCAAAGAAACATCGCATTACAATATTGTTAAATATGGTGACATTGTTTATACAAAAAGCCCAACAGGTGATTTTCCTTATGGAATAGTAAAACGCTGTTATATTAAAAACGCTGTTGCGGTATCACCTCTGTATGGTGTATATAAGCCGATTAATGATAACATCGGAGTTTTTCTGCACTTCTATTTCATGCAGTCCAACAATGCGTTCAATTATTTGCATCCACTTATACAGAAAGGAGCGAAGAACACAATCAACATTACTAACGCCCGTTTCTTGGAAAACTCCATTCCTCTTCCAAAAACAGAGGATGAAGTAGTCTATATTGCTAACGCCCTGACAAGCATTCAAACAAAGATTGATGTAGAGAAAAGTTTGTTATGTTCGTATGAGAAAGAAAAACAATACCTACTTCGTCAGATGTTTATATAAACAACTGACGTAAAAGGTAACTTTTCTGTTCACAAAGTAAATTGGCTATATTCTTTTCGATAGAAAGCTTATCCGAATAGGCTTTGAGAACGGAGTATATTTTGTTCTGTTTTTCTACCGTTGGAAAAAGAAACTTTTTTTTCATGAAATCGCTCTTTTGCAAATTGAAACGTGTACTGCCTTGTGCCAATGGGAAAACAGCCTTTCTAAATGATTTGGTTGAAATATAGTATGCTAAAAATGGAGGGAAAATCTTACTTTCATCTGTGATATGGACACCAAAACAAAAACTATTCAGGTATAAAGGATAAGCATCTCCCAAATACACTGCACCCATTCCAACTTCATCCGGTGTTTCAGATGACAAGGTGAAAAGAATGTCGCCATAGCGGACAACCGATTGTTGCTCTGTCTCATTGATTTTGACTAAACCAACATCGGTTATATCAATGATTTGATTCTGATAGACATTCATATATGTTATGTAGGGCCACCCATTACCAAAATCTTCTGCACTTTTACCTGATAAACCTGAATATGGTTTACCAAAATCATTAAATGACAATTCGACTTTATGCTGTTCTGATTCTATTAAGGTTTCGCATATTGCCTGAATTAAGGATGAAATTTCTGAAATGTCCGCAATCTGTGAAAAACTTTTTTCTAGTCCCAAAGATAAGCAACCACAAATAAGATTATATGGTTTTTTCGGTGATTGGCACTTTGTACGGCTTTCTGATATTTGCCATAGAATCTGCAGAAAAAATACGGGAGAGCAATGTAAGCAAGTTTTAACGATAGCAGCTCAATATGGTCTTGTTAGTCAAGAAGAATTTTTCAACAAGAATGTTGCTAGTGAAAATTTGTCAGGATATTACCTTCTACAAAAGGGAGATTTTGCATATAATAAAAGTTATTCGGGAGATTATGTTTGGGGGACAGTAAAACGTTTAGACAATTATGAGCAGGGTGTACTATCCCCATTATATATTTGTTTTCGTCCAGACCCAGCTAGAGTGGATTCTGATTTTCTCATCTATTATTTTGAATCAAAAAAATGGCATAAAACTGTCGTAAATATAGCTGGTGAAGGTGCAAGAAATCATGGTTTACTTAATATCTCTGTTGTAGATTACTTTAATACTATTCATTGTATTCCATCTATGGATGAACAGAAACAAATAGCTCAGATTATAGGTACATTGTTATCAAAGATAGCACGAGAACAACGCATGTTGAATTGTTACGCTGCACAACGGCAATACCTACTTCGTCAGATGTTTATATAAACATTTGGCGAAGTAAATATTGTTTTTCTGACTGTACAGCAATTAAGATGTCAGTTTCTACTTGGACTTTTCTTTCAAGTAAAGAAAGAAAAGCAGAAATTGTTTTTTGTTGTTCTATTATCGGTACTATTACCCTGAATTTAGCTAAATCTTTCTTCTGAATATTAGGTAATCCTGAGCCAATGCGAAGTTTCATAATAGTATCCTCATTACATTTAAGGTAATGATACAGATATAGTTTCTCTACATTATTTGTGATATTTTGAATTGTATAGCAATGTCCTCCACTCCAAAATGGAGTGGTATTGAATTGTACATAACCACAAGAATTTCCGCCTTCACTTATAGATATGGTGTTGGCTTCAGTATTATAATCATCATAATAACCTGATGGTTCTATGCCTCCATTCATCACATAGTAATTGCCACTATCTGTAAGAAATTCTCCATTGACTTGTTTACCTTTAACTATATCACATATATCAGCTAATGTAACAACATCACCATTTATAGACGTAAAGAATCTTTCTGAAATTGCGGACTTTAGTTTTTTCAAATCCTCAATGATTTTGTTTTGGGTAGCAATACGTTCATCAATGAGAGATAATAAAGATGATATTTTATTCTCTTCTTTCAGTGTTGTTGTAAAAATTGGGAAAGAAGCGTATTCGAGTGAATTTATACCGGGCTGACCTGAACGTGCAGACATTATAGAAACCCATCTCCAGTATCTATGAGTATGCAATTGAGAGAACACAAAATATGGATTATGTTCTGCTACATTAGCTCTAATCAAAAAACCTGCATAGTAAAGTTTACCATCAGATTTTCGATAGAGATATGATTTACCAGTACTTGCTCCAGTACGTGCTAACAATATGTCACCTTCATTAACTACATAGTTTTCAGATAATATTCCGTCTGGTGATACAATGGAACTATTATTATAAGTTGACGATGCTTCATCTATATCTGTAATACGAATGTATTTATTTTGACCATCATAAGGTTTTGCTGCTGCATTCATGCCATAGTCAAAACCTGTTGCAATTTCACCAAATTTACATTTCATCCATTCTCCCGTAAACTCCGGGAATCTCAGATTTGGAACATCTCTTATTATATTTCTTTAATTATGAGAATTAATTATCAGAATTTTATGAATAACAAGACAATTAGAGAAATTGCGGTTGCTTGGAAAGAGTACAAGCGACCTTACGTGAAGCAGTCCACAATGGCTGCATATTTATTGATTTTGGAAAACCACCTCCTTCCTGCTTTTGGAGAGAATGACTCACTTCCAGAACAGAGTGTACAGAGTTTCGTATTAGAAAAGATTGAATGTGGATTGAGTGTCAAATCAATTAAAGACATTCTGATCGTTCTGAAAATGGTGATGAAGTTTGGAGTAAAGAATGAATGGATGAACTACTATGAGTGGGACATCAAATATCCTACAAATTCAGCGAACAAGGAACTGGAAGTATTGTCTGTTTCTAATCATAGGAAAATACTTGATCATATTCAGAGTCATTTTACGTTTACAGGGCTTGGCATTTATATAAGTCTTAGTACAGGTTTACGTATCGGTGAAATATGTGCCTTGAAATGGAATGACATCAATATAACAGAAGGTACTATAACTGTTAGCCGTACCATTGAACGTATATATATGGTTGAAGGAGAAAAGAAACATACAGAACTTGTTATCAGTTCCCCAAAAACAAAAAACTCATGCAGAGAAATCCCCATGAGCAAGGAATTGCTTGCTATAGTTAAACCACTAAAGAAGATTGTCAATGATAATTTCTATGTACTTACCAATGATGAACATCCCACAGAACCACGTACGTACCGTAACTATTATAACGGACTGATGGAAAAGCTCGGTATTCCCAGATTGAAATATCACGGTTTACGTCATAGCTTTGCAACACGCTGTATTGAGGCCGGATGCGATTATAAAACAGTGAGTGTTTTATTAGGTCACTCTAACATTTCTACCACACTTAATCTTTATGTTCATCCTAATATGGAACAGAAGAAACGTTGCATTACAAAAATGTTCAAATCATTAGGAAAGTAAGAGTATATTTACCTTTATATAAGATTACAAAAAATCAGTAGATTATAAATACAAAGCCAAATGCCTTTTTCACATAGAGGCGTTTGGCTGTATTAGTAGGGGTGTATATAGATTATACTTGTTACATAAGTTAACATTTCTTATATGCTATGGTAGGAAGTGAGCATCAGCTCACTCCATGCCAGTAAAGGTAATAAAATTCTTTTCAGTTTCATAACAGAGGGATTTCAAATCAAAATGCACAAAAATAAATGTCTGTTAAGAAGAAAGTCTAAATATAGTATCTGAAATTCTACAGATGACTATATTTAGACTTTTATTTATTTGGTCGTATATATAGAAATTACCGGCCTGGATTTATGAGGTTGATCTTTCGGTGTCTCCTGAATAGTTCCTGACTGCATAGAGTAAAGCCAAGCCTTATTCTCCTTTTGCCCTTCCACTTCAGTAGAAGACCATAACCAGCATTCACCCGGATTCAGATTAATCGGAGTTCCCCCGACTTCAGTTATACATTCATTAATCTGATGCCGGATAGAAAACAAATAATAGAGTTGCCGGACAGAAGGAATATAGGCCGATTGTCCATAACTCCACAGATCAAAAGACTTGATAGCCATTGGTGATTGGACTTCATCATTGTTGAACAAAGAATAGGTATTCTCATTTCCGTCCTCATCAGTCAATGATGCAGAAGTACCCTGATCAATACCAAGACTGTCGGCAAAAGCCAGAGGTTCCATATCATGAATGTAAACTGCATAACCAAGATTGTCAGTTTCAGCACTACGGTTTACATGGAAAACTATGGCAACAGCTTCCTTGTCAGATTGCTTGAATTTGTCCATGGACAATATATTCCCGTCTGAACAAACCACATTGCCGACTTGAAGGGAAGATAAAAGACCGTCATCTTCTTCATGTTCACAATGGCAGGAAGTGAGTATCAGCCCACTCCATACCAATATCGGTAATAAAATTCTTTTCAGTTTCATAACAGTGGAATTTCAAATGACCTGATTACACATTGCGCTTCCTTGTCCATAATAAACCAGTATTCAGAGCGGTACGGTTGCCCGTCAGAATCAGTAGCTTCATACTCTATCTTTACCTTCCAGCCGCTGAACGGCTTGCGTTCCTGCCCGGCTTCATCACCAGCAGGCTTCAGTTCCCCCGTAACCATCAGAGAGCGGAGTGCCGTCATGGCATCCATCTGACGTTTCATCTGTCCGGACATCCCGTGACATTCTGAATCCGGATTATCAAAATCCGTATCCTCCATAAACCTGCGGCTGATTTTCATCATGGCCACAGAAAGAGCCATCTTCTCCTTCATGGTAACATACTCACGGCCAAATACAGAATCCGGTTTGCTGATGCCGACAATCTTTACTGATTCCGGATTGTCCACTGAAGCCATCAGTGCCTTTTTGGCCATATCCTGTGCCTTATTCTCGCTGTTGTCGGAACAGCCGGTTCCCATTCCGAGCAGAACTGCCACTGCAGGCAGTATCAGTAGTTTCTTTCCCTGTTTCATATCTTTACGATTTGAAGTTTGTCCGGAGCAAGACCGAGGCGTTTGCGGTAAATGGAACCGTCCTCCCGGTACATCTCCAGCTCGGATGAAGTAATGTTTTTCTCACAAAGCTCTTTCACCTCTTCCAGTGTCAGCTGATGGCCTCCTATATTCCTCCATATGGCGAATGAGCACGGTGTTTCCTGATTGCTGTAGTTGGAACAGTTGAAAGCCCTTGTTCCCACACGTACCTCGCCGCCGCAGTGCGGACACCTGCCGATAACAGACTGCATATTGACCGCACCGTCATCAGCAAGTTCCAGCATTGTCGGGAAAGTCTTTCCTTCCTTGGTGGAGAATCCGTCCAGAAGGATACGGCGTTTCTCCAGAAACTCGGCAATCTCCCCGTCATTCATTTTCCGGTTGCCGATGATGGCATTGATGTTGAGCACACAAGAAGGATGCTCACTTGTGTTGTTTTCGCAGCGATACCCCTTGCAGGTCTTCACCACGTTGCCGCCGCAGAACGGGCAGCGTCCTATAATCTTCTTTTCTGAATCCATATTCCTGATAAATTACAATGTTTGAATTAATTGAATGAGAACCCCCGGTTCCAGTCCGCAACGATTCCGCCTATGATGTTCTTGCCGGACATCACGTTTGCCCAACCTTCCGGGTCAAGAGAGAACCAGAGGTCATTCCATGAGAGTGTGCGTACCTGCCATGCCAGGATAAAGAGGTCGGTATTAACAGCCTCCAGTCTGGTCAGTACCTCGTTTGCTATGTAGTACCGCTCGGAAGAACTGAGCAGGTTTACCTTGTGCTTCTCCTTGCCTCCGTCAGAACCGCCTGTATCATAGCTTCCGGAAGTCACCAGCTGCTTCATGAACGGATAAAGCGCAGCCATCTGGGTTGCGGCATCAGCCAGCTCGTCCGAGACGATTGCAGCAATGGCCGTTCCCTTCAGGTTACTGCCGACCGATTTGAGCAGCAGGCTGCAGTTCTGAGGTATCTCCGTGGCCACCAGTTCCCCGGCACGCTTAATCTGATAGAGATTCTGCATGGCACCCTGTGCATTGGAAAGATATTCCAGCATCTTCTCCTCCACGCTGTGTACCCTGTCGAGAGCGACCGTTACGGCAGTCTCGGCAGCAATGATTTTCTCATGAGCCTTCTGACGTTTGTCATAGATATTCTTCAGAGTGGAAGTCTGTGCAAAGACAGCCCCCGTCAGAGTCGGGTCTGTCTGTTGTGCAAAAGTGTCTGTACCTTTCAGCAGAAAAACAGCAAGGGCAGCCACTACCGTTATTCTTATCTTGATTTTGTCCATATCATTCAGATTTTACGTCCTTTATTCCTTTGTTCGCTCAGATTCTGTTCACGTTCCTCTTTGTGTGGTGAAATCATCGGCTCCATCGGCCTGTTCAGCAGACAGTCGTTCCAGTCCTTGAAAGCCTTCGGCGGAAGCCACTGTCCCATACGGTACCGGATGTTCAGCTGCCTGGCAACCTGGGCCAGCAGGGGACGGTTCATGTCAGGGTCGAATACCTTTCCCTTCGCTTCAATCCGGATGCCGCCGTCAGTCCTGCTTATCTTCATCTGAATACCTTCCTGCAGAGCCATCATGCGCAGTCCGTAAATCCTTCCGGCCAGGTCGTTGTCAAAACAGTCGAAGGCACGTGCATTGGGAAAGCGTTCCATAACTCCGGTTATCTGCCTGTCGGAAAATGTGCCGCCCAATGAAACCAGAGCCGCACTGTCCCCAATCTGTATCCGATTCATCTGGTAGAAGGCCATGGCATCAAAAGCTGATTCACAGAAAAACACGCTTCTTACATTGTCCGGACTGATACCCGAAGGAACAGCCACCCATGCCGAAGATGACGAATCCGTACCGGCAGCCTTTGACTTGTAGCCGCCATGTCCTCTGATTTCATACCCTCTGACTTCATTTCCCTTTCCGTCAGTATATGGGAATCCGATATTGTAGCCTTCAAACTTCCCGTTGTTCCTGTCCCTTATAAGGGAAATAAAGGGTGAAAGAACCGTAACTGTCGCTTTGGACAGTCCGCGCCGGAAGAACAGTCCCGGTATTTCACCTGTATCAACCGGCTTCACCTCATATCTGGAAGCGTCAAACACACCGCATGATTTTCCCGCCGATTTAACATACTCCCTGTCCTCCCTGTATTCCGGTTCCGGCATGTTGGCAAAGCGTGCCATGACCTTGGCTATCTTCTGCCATTCATCCTTTCCCGAAACGGTAAAGGAAGACAGATTCTCACGTATGAGTGTCACCACATCGCCCTTGGAACCGTCACGGCGGAAGAAGGTCTGTGCCGCCTTGTCGTTCGGATGGCTGACAATCAGCGTATCCCTTTTGTTACCGCCTTCACCGAGTACCAGCTCGATATAACGTCCGACACCGGCCTTCCTGTCCAGACGGTATCCCAGGGCGTATGCAATGTCATCAATCCCCACACGGGATTTCATTTCCCTGAAATTAACCTTGTAGTTACTCATGCTTTCCGATTTAAGATGTCATACAGAATTTCATATACCAAGTCCTGTACCGGCATTCCGGTTTCTGCCCATCATAGTAATCTCCGGTTCGTATGTCTTCCGTGCCGTCATGTTCAGGAAAGCCTCCTTGTCCTTCCAGTCCGTAAGCTGGAAGAATGTTCTGGCCGTTTCCTTGGAAACCTTCTTCAGCCCCAGCTCTACACCATCGTATGACGCACGGATGGCATAGTCTCCGGAACGGGTCTTGACAATAGCTGCATTCTTGAAAGGCATCTCCTCGTCCGCACTAACAGGAGTCAGCGGGTCATTCTTTGCCAGATAAGGCTGCTCGCCGAGAGCCAGACGTTGTTTGTCCACATGGTCAAGAATCAGGTCGGAAGCCTTGTTCACGTCAGCCATGACTGATACTATAAACTTCGGTTCCTGTTTCAGTACACCAATCCACGAGTCCAGATAAGCAGCCGAGTTGTCCGTTATTCTGGAATCAAAGCCCATGGAATGGCTGATCATGGCAGCCGTAAGTTCCGCCACCAGCTCCTCCTTGGCATATTTCGGATCACCGAACCTGCCGCCCATCTCCCTGTTCAGACGCTCAGGTGTCATGGTGGAGTGAGTCATTTCATGGAGCATGGTAGAATAATACTCCATTCCACCACGGTAGGTTTCTTCCAGGGAATCACCGATATTGAACTGCGCTTTCATGGGCAGCACCACAATATCCTTTGAGGGAGAATAATAGGCACCGTTCTCACGCTTGTCGGCACATATCGGACAAAGCCACTGTTGCGTCTCCACCATACGGTCGAGTGCGGCATGTGTGTACATACCTTCCGTATCCCTAAGTTCCGGAACCTTGAACCTGTCCATGAGCTTCTGCATCCTCTCCGGCTGTACTTCTGCCAGATTGGTCTGTGCCACATTGTACACCGGGAATGACTTGATGAAAGGAATGACATCCATATCCTTCTTCTCTTCCTTGCTCATTGCACGGTATTCCTCCGTGCTTATCCTTTTGCCGTGACTGTCCTTTATCATCATATCCCAGTATACCACTGGGAAGGCCTTTTCACCCTTCAGGACATGAGCCTTCAGGTTATGCGCCTGCTTGAAGGTCAGATATACAGGAAGCTGGTAGTTCATGGCTGCAGTATGCATCTGAAGGAAGAAGGAATTGGAACCTGAATAGTTGCGGCCACCCACATTCTGCGGCAGTCCGGCATAACCCGATGCACCGCCAATCCATCCCTGTTTCCATCCGGTATCCTTCATCTGCTGCATACGCTCAATCATCATTGCAGCGAAGCGGTCTATGGCCGCCTGTCCGCTATTTCCCTGAGAGTCAGTTCCAGATGCCATAGCTGTCGTCATCCATTACCTGACGGTCCATCTGCTCGATGTCCGTCTGTTCCACATAGAACTCAGCTGATTCATCCGAAGGGTCAGTACCGTGTGAATGGCACCATTCCAGATAATCATCTGCATTCTCACTGTCCATAACAAAGCGGAGGAAACCGATTTTGTCCTCCTGCAGAAGCTCCACAAGCTCCTCATGATTAATTTTAGCTGACATATAACTTGTATTTTAGTTTTCTGGTTATGTTACATTTTCATAGAAGCCGTTTTCTCCACCTTTGCGGTATTGGCGGCAAGCATACCGGTTATTTCCGTATTCAGATATTTGGCCGCAATCTGTTCCCTTGTGGCCGTCTTGGTCTTGAAAAGCGAATAGCCGTCATCAAAGGAGATTTCATGCCGAGAGGTCTGTCCCTTTTCTCCGAGGTCAACCGACACCTTCCACTTGTTGTCGTTCCTGTCCTTGGCCACACGTACACCCTTGGGGTCAACACCTTCAGGAAGCTGATACTTCTCGTATGCAGATTTAAGATGCAGACGTTCCCCGAAGTTCTTCTCAATAAGCTGGTTCGGAGTGGCCACCCTGTCAAAGTAGGCATTCAGATCCTGGCGTGAAGCCACGGCAGACATGTTCGTATCCCCAACCTGAACATAGAACTTGTATTTCCCAAAGTCAGGACGCTGCTCGTCCTTCTCCTTATAGACATTAAACTTGTTTACGGTTATGAAACCGTCCGGTCCTGCAATCTCTCTCGGCATACGGAAGGCTTCCTCAGATACCTTCGGCATCAGCTTTGTCGGATAGTAGCGTTCCATCAGCTGCGGCACCGTCATTTCCTTGTTCTGGTAGGCCGCAAGATCGGCTGCATCCATCTTCTGCGGCTTGAGCTGCTGTCCGTCAATCTTTGCGGTAAAGTACCATTCGGCAGGATTGGTGGTACTCTGGTAGGCATGACCATGAGTCACCTTTTCACCATTGGCCGTTACCATCTGCGGCTCACGGGGCTTTCGTTCCTGGGCTGTCTCCGTTTTCTGTCCGTCCTTCTTCTCGGCCTTTACCTCATTATCCGTCCCGGTCTCAGCTTTGGTTTCAGCTTTGGCCTTGGACTTCTTTTCCCTCGCAGGTTTTACGTCAACAGTGTTCTCCACTGTTCTGTCAGGAGCTTCCTGCACACCCTGTTCCTTTTTCTTCTTTCCCATATCTGTACTGTTTTGAATGGTTCTCTCATTATTTTCAGCCTTATCCTGTCCGGCCTTCTTCTTCAAAGGACTGTCCAGTGCATCACAGATTGCAACCCTAATTCCGGAACGTATCAGTCTGGGCAGATAAACGTCAAGTGCTGATTGAGGGAATGATGCAACCTTTACCGGTCTCTTGTAATCAGGCAGAATCCTGTCTGCAATCTCGATGGCAAGCACTGCGGCAGCCTTGACGGCATCCTGCTTATAGAGTTCATAGAAACTGTTCCGTCTGAACAGCAGCATGGCATCCGGATGCTTCTTCTTCAGTTCGTTGAACTGCCGTATGATACCGTTATCATTATCTGAATCTGTCTTTTTGGCCATAGGAATCGAGTATTAGAGTTTAAGGCTGTTTGCTTTTGTTTCCTTCCGGGATGGAGAGAGTGAAATGGCACGCTCAACGGACTGTCTGTCCACCACCTTCTGATATTCCCAACGGTTCTTGTCAGTCATGACAAGGCCGAGGTATTCAGGATGAATCTCGTCATATCGGAGTTTCTGCTGTCTTTCCCATTCTTTCATGTCCCCCTTGATAAGCCTGAATCCCTGTTGCTCTTTCAGGTCAATGCCGACTGAAACCTTTTCGCCGCCCACATTCAGCTCAACAGGTTTTCCCTCCCGTACCTGCTGCTTCTGCTGCATACCCAGTTCAATGTCGTTTACCTTCTCCATGTCCTTCAGACGCTGCTCCAGCTTTATGTCAGTGACACGCTTGTGAATGACGGATTTCGTTTCCGGATCAAGCTGGAGATACTGCTGAGTCTTTTCACCGTTTACGTTGACAGCCTTCTGTATTACCTCACCTCTGGCCAGACGTTCAGCCTCCTGCTGAGTGAGGTTGAGAACCTTGTTTCGTTCCCGGTCCAGTTCGGCACGTACCGGATAGGCAATAAGAGCCGGAGCACCGTTCTTGTCTGTAGTCATCTGAAGCTTCATCGGCATGGTGATGATGCTGCCGTTCCTTGCGTTGATGGATACCTGCATGATGGGAGTCACTTCACCTGCCATCAGCTTCTCCTTCACTTCCATGGGTAAGCTGTCCGCCTTTTCACGGTCGATACCCAGTATTGCCAGTTTTTCGTATGGCAACAAATCGGACTGATTTCTGTTGTGCATTTCCATATTACTGTAATTAAGCTGTTATATTTGCGGTTCTAACCGCCTGAATGCCACAAATGTATTCACGGCAATCTCCTGAAAAAGAAATGCACAACACTATTCTGATTTCACTGCTGTTAATGCTGCTACCGGTAAGCGTATCGGCACAGTTCTATACGATAACCAGAGATTCGGAACTTCTGCCAACAGAAAGACAAAAAGAGGCCTATAAGCATGTAGAAAAGGATGTTACAAAAGGGGAAAAGAATAAGATGATGGCAAAGGATACCCTGACTATAAGATCAAACAATCATAATGAATCAGAAGAAAATAGCCGGAATAGTGACAGAAAAGCATCCCTGAAAACAGAAGTGCAAAATACTGCAAAGGAAAAAAATCAAGCAGAAAACAATCTTCCTGAACTTACTATCCCCAATCTTTATAAAGAAATCATAAGAAACGGAATCCTATATCCCAAAATAGTATTGGCCCAAGCTATTCTGGAGACAGGATGGTTCCGTTCATCAGTATGCCGGAACAAGCACAATCTTTTCGGATTGACCAATCCCCGTACAGGGAAATACTATGAATTCAATCATTGGACAGAAAGTGTCCGGACTTATTATACTAAAGTGCAATATAAATACAAAGGTGGAAATTATCTGCTTTGGCTTGATAAGATTGGGTATGCGGAAGATCCGAAATATATTATAGCAGTAGAAAATGTTATGAGAGGATTATAAAAAAGGTCATAAATCTATGTTTCTGATCAAATTTATTTGTTTTTTCTATATCTATACCTAAATTTGGCATAAGCACTTATGCAATTTTGTGGCATAAAACAAAATGATATGGAAAAAACATTGATACAGTTAATTAAGGCAGTAGCTTCAAAGCTCCATAACAGTAAACTTAAACGATTGGGCGGTAAAGAAATGGTATTGTCTCTGAATTGTCTTAAAGAACTTTTAGGTTTAGACAATACGGAAGAAGCAATTATTTTTACAGCTTTATTCGATCGTAGCTGCAGTGGAAGAAGTTGTGATATTGATGATATTGCATCATACTTTGATTGTACTCAGTTGGATATCATGGAGTATGTCCCGGTTATTAAATCATTATTGAAAAAAGGTTTTATAGTTCAGACAAACCTGAGTGAGTACCGTATAGCACGCCAGGATTATATGGTTACCAATTATGTTATAAATTGCATATTGGAGAATATCAAGCCGGAATACCGTAAAGCCCGAATGCTTGACAAAGAGTTTGACAGGTATGATTTCTGTAAGCTTGTAGATTCACAGATTCAGGATAGTGATGTGACAGCTGAAGCATTGTTTCAGTTTATTGAAACACTAGAGCAGGATAACCATGAAATGCAAATCGTTAAAGATTTGAAGAATACTATAACTGACATCCAGTCCCGTGCCCTTTTCTATGAAGTATGTTTTGATTTTTTCAATCAAGATGGAGACGGGCGTTCTTCCTTAAACAGAACCCTTTCGGATATGTATGAAGTGTTTGGATTGCAATTTCGCGAGCGTAAGCTTCTTGTTGAAGGTACCCATCCATTGATAAAAGCAGATTTGATTGAACTGTCAGGAGACAATAGTGATATCTTTCTTACAGACTGTGGTAAACACTTGTTCTTAGGAGATGATTATGGTGCATTTGGTCAACAGTATTCAGAACTCAATCCATATTCTTTTGCGCGTAAAGTTAAAGATTATATCTATAGTCGTGATCATGATATAGAAAAGAAACAGACTCTTTCAAAATTAGCCATAAGGATAAGAAATATGGAAAACTATAATTCTAATCTTACATGTATCCCTAAGATTAAGGAACTTGTATCTGAAGAAGATTATCGTGCATTGTTTTATATGCTCTGTGATGCCTGTGCCAATAGCGATATAATTAATATAAGCCGTGAATTAGCCAGACTTTATCCTATTAAGGAAAGGAATGAGAATATAAAACTCTTCAAGGAAGAGAAACATAAATTACAGCGTCTTGATCTTGTGGAAATGGTTACCATGAGCAGCCTTTTCGGAGAATACACGGTTTTACAATTGACTGATAAAGGCAAGCTTCTTTATTTTGAAGATGATGCAGAACTTTTTATTGAAAAAGTTGACAGGAAAGATCTTATTTTATCATCTGAGATAAAAGAAAAAAAACTCTTCTTCTCCGGTAGAGAAAGTGAACAACTTTCATTAGTTGGTGAAACCCTTTCAGAAGTTAATTATAAATCATTGGTTGACAGACTTGAATTAAAAGGATTACCCAAAGGAGTTTCCATACTGCTATATGGAAGTCCTGGAACAGGAAAAACTGAATCTGTCATGCAATGGGCACGGGAGACCGGTCGTGACATTATTCATGTAGATATAAGTGCTTCCAAAAGTATGTGGTATGGCGAAAGTGAAAAAATAGTGAAAGACATATTCAACCGTTACAGAAAATTATGTAAGCGTTCCAAGCTGAAGCCAATATTACTTTTCAATGAAGCCGATGCTATTTTTTCAAAACGTCGTGACATATCCTCTGGTAACAGCGTGGATCAGACAGAAAATACTATCCAGAACATCCTTCTTGAAGAAATGGAAAAACTTGAAGGAATCCTAATAGCCACTACCAATCTTTCCGATAATCTTGATAAGGCCTTTGAAAGAAGGTTCCTTTTCAAGATACATTTCAGCAAGCCGTCTGTAGAAGTGAAATGCAATATCTGGCTCAATAAAATGCCTGCACTGAATCATAATGATGCGATGCAGTTAGCTTTACTTTATGATTTCAGCGGTGGTGAGATTGATAATGTAGTACGCAAATATACTATGATGGAGATTATTGATGGTAAAACACCTTCTTTTGAAACCATTCAGAAGCTTTGTAATGAAGAAAAAATAAATCTGCCTTACAAAAAAATCGGTTTTGCCAGATATTAATATACTTCAGAACTTACCTGTAATTTAATATAGAATACGTATTTTTAAAAGATTAAACAATAAAATTATGGCAGCAAACAAATTTGGTCGGTATGTATGGCTAGTAGATTTAATCAGATGCCATCCATATATCACATTCAAGGAAATAAGTGACAAATGGGAAGACTGTGGATTGGGTGATGGCAAACCATTACCATGGAAGACATTTATGAATCATAAAGATGCAGTGCAGACAATCTTTGATATAATCATATCATGCGATGCCAAACGTAGATATGGATACTATATAGAAGATGCTGATTTATTAGAAGGAAATTCCTTTCGTTCATGGCTGATAGATTCTTATGCTACACTGAACCAGCTTCAGGCAGACAGAAAGTTGGAGAAACGCATCTCATTCGAGAAGATTCCTTCAGGAAATAAATATTTACAGATATTACTTCAGGCAATGCGTCAGAATTGTGTGGTAGAAATTACCCACCAGGGCTTTGGCAGGTCCCACGCAAGCACGTTTCAGGTAGAACCTTATCATCTTAAAGTTTATAACCGTCGTTGGTATCTAATAGGATGGTCGGTATATTCTGAGGAAATAAGGACATACGCACTTGACAGGATTCTCAATGTCAAAGTTATGGATACAACATTTAAACTTCCTGATTCATTTGATATAAATGAATATTTTGAAGGATGCGTAGGCATTATAGCTGACGGAGATATTGATATTGAGCGTGTGGTAATTAAGGCATACGGATGGGCAAGAAAATACCTGGCTACTTTACCTATACATGATTCTCAACGTGAAATTGCATCTGATGATGAATCTACTACATTCGAAATGACAGTCCGGCCTACATACGATTTCCTTCAAGCATTGCTGCAACAGACAGACCAGATAGAAGTTATCGAGCCACAATGGGTAAAGGATGAAATATGCAGGTTTGCAGAGAATATATTGTCTTATTATAAAAAATCAAATAATGACTGATAAATCAGATATAAATTTCATAGCAATAGACTTTGAAACGGCTACCTCCAAACGTGCTTCAATATGTGAGGTGGGAATCTGTGTTATACGACACGGAGAAATAGCAGAGACCCGTTCATGGCTGGTACGTCCGGAAGACAACCGTTATCAGTATTGGAACATAAAAGTACACGGTATCCGACCGCATGATACAGAAGATGCTCCTGATTTCCGTCAGGTATGGGAAGAGATAGAACGGACTTATCTGGATGAGTTCGATACTTTTGTAGCTCATAACGTACCTTTTGACAGAAGCTGCTTGCAGCATTCTGCTGAGCTCTACCGCATTCATCTACCTGAGCTGAAATGGATATGTTCTTTGCAGATGGCTCGGAAGATTTATTCCTTTGGATGTAATTCTTTGGATTATCTTTGTGAACAGCTGGGTATAGAGCAAAGGACGCACCATCGCGCCGGTGATGATGCGGAGATGTGTGCAAGATTGTATTTGAGAGAAATTAATGATATGGCCAATAATCAAAATAATAGGAAACTTTAATAGATATGACTATGAATCAAACATTTGAACGAATGATTGCAGTGACAACAGGATTGATCTAAAAACTGTTACTGAACTTTGTGGAATGAATTTTTATATTCCTAATTACCAGCGAGGCTATCGTTGGACGAAACAGCAAGTCAAAGATTTGTTGAATGACATCAATGAGTTCAATGACAAGAATGGCTTTTATTGCTTACAGCCTTTGGTCGTAAAACAGCGTGAAAAGAATGTATTTAAAAAGATAAAAGAAGAAGCCAAGGATCTCAACGATGTCTATGATTATCTTAAAGGAACATGGGAAGTAATAGACGGGCAGCAAAGGTTGACCACTATTTTTATTCTAATGAGATGTTTGGGGATAACAGACATGCATTATACGTTGAAGTACGAAACAAGGAGCGGCAGTGAACAATATTTGAGTGGAAATTTGGAAATGAATGAGGAGAATATCGATTATTTTCATATTTCCAGTGCAAAACAGGTCATCAGTGAATGGCTAAAGGATAAAGATTGTTTCTCCATAAAAGACTTTAAGGAGAAGTTGTTTGAGAAAGTGAATTTTATATGGTATGAATCCGTTGATGAAGATCCAATCAAGGTCTTTACCCGACTGAATATAGGTAAAATATCACTTACAAATTCTGAACTTATCAAGGCTTTGTTCTTGAACCGATCAAATTTTGATATGAACGACAATGGGCATATAAAGCTACGCCAACAGGAAATCGCTTCGGAATGGGACAAGATTGAATATTCATTACAGAATGATGAGTTTTGGCTTTTCCTGCATGAGAAAGGTTATGACCGTCCTACTCGGATAGACTTTATATTTGATTTAATATGCAAAGCTAATGATTTGTGCTTAAATGACTATAAAGAAAAAATTGGAACAGATGAGTATAAAACATTCCGATATTTTTATGAATATTTCAAGTCGGATGGCTTATCAGTGGAAAACAGTGATTCAAAAGTTCTCAGGTGCTGGAAGATTGTGAAAAAGTATTATCAGACATTTGAAGAATGGTATAATGATTTGGAACTGTTTCACTACATCGGTTTCCTTATTGAATGTAATAAGAACAGTATCGAGAGTCTTATATCGGAATGGAATCGGCAAACCGATAAGAAATCATTCCTTCAGTATTTGAGAAACGAGGTCAGAAAGGTAATTGATACGTGTCCGTTGGATTCTAAATATAAAGAGGACGGCAGTGATAAGGTAAAATGTAAATCCGTTTTGTTGTTTCACAATATTCAAACTGTAATCAATCAGAACCGATCTCAGAGGCATAATGAAAAATATGAGTTGGGAACATTCTATAAATTCCCGTTCCATCTTTATAAATTGGAAAGCTGGGATGTAGAACACATCAACTCGAATACTACCAATCCGGAAAATGACGATGAATCTCAAAAAGAATGGTTATTAAACATTTATTTAAGTGTAAATGAGGAACTGCAAAAAAAGATACAGGAATATTTTGACTCATCAGATAATAAAAAAAATTTGTTTGAAGAAATAAAGAAAGAAGTTCCTTTTAGCGGTATAGAGTGGACTCAAGAAGAGAAAAATCGGATTTGGAACTATGCTTTGTTAGATTCTTCTACCAACCGAAGTTATGGTAACTCTATCTTTTCCGGAAAACGAAGAGTAATCATAGGAAAAGATAAAGGCAAGTTGATACCTGTTCCCAAACTTTCAAAAGAAGGCAAACTGATAATGACAAACGAACAGGACAGTTTTTCATCGTTTGTCCCGCCATGCACCAGACAGATATTTTTAAAGTATTACTCTGCAACCGCCGGAAACAATAATTATTGGACAAAAGAGGATGCGCCTTCGGATGAAACAACAGCTTCTACAGAAGCTGGTACTGGGAT
>ERZ773204.1254-NODE-1254-length-20360-cov-5.133908_pt1 | contig 20360 bp, 18 predicted proteins | sample MGYA00581007_ERZ773204 | MGnify/ENA primary metagenome ERZ773204 (study PRJEB29015, sample SAMEA2737757) | human gut metagenome | biome: human gut; feature: human-associated habitat; material: faeces | place: China | collected 2012 ... | reverse complement strand
TAGCAAAGGAAGGTGCATCCTTCCAGATCCGCATGGACCGCGGAGCAGCAATCCGGGAGGCGATTCTTGGCGCCGTACCGGGAGAGGTTGTTCTGATCCTTGGAAAAGGCGCGGACGTGACGATGCACGTCGGAAACGGAAATGTGCCGTACCGGTCAGATGCCGTCTATGCAAAAGAGGCGCTTGCCGAATATGGAAATGCATTTGCCGAAGCGGCAACGGCTCGTGAAACAGAAGAATAGAAGCAAAAACAGAAAAAACAAAGCAAAAAAGACACGGAACAGAAAAATCCGTGTCTTTTTTGCGTCTGGCGGCAGCAGAAATGAAAATCAGACAGGAAATTTGGCGGATACATCCTACAAAATGTAGAAAAGAAGGACAGAAACTAGCCCGTATGACGAAAAGTTGTTAAAAATATAACGAACGAAAGTTAGACGTGTGAAACTAAACACAGAAAGCAAAAACCCGGGAACCATGCGGAAAAAGACGAATTCTGCGGGATGAAGGACAAAGCTGTAAGTTTTTGGAAAGAATTCTTGTGAAAAAGAACAAAAAATGGTATAATTGTATTGAAATATATCCAGAACACCCCTTCTGGAAGCGTACGGGCTCAGTGAGAAAAAAGATTTCACGAAAATGCTCGAAAAAAACACTTGTTAAATTCTTGTCATAGTGCTATGATAAGGAAAGTGAAAAATTTATCAATCACAAAAACCAACTAGGGGTATTTTAGAAAGGAGTATTTATGAGCAGCAAGATTACCATCATTGGAGCTGGAAGCGTTGGATCTACGATCGCCTATACACTGTCGAACGAAGACATCGCGTCTGAGATTGTTCTCATCGATATTAACAAGAAAAAAGTAGAGGGAGAGGTTATGGATATCGCGCAGGGTACCTGCTTCCGCGATCCGGTCTCCATCATCGCAGGTGAGTATGAGGATGCCAAGGACTCTGATATCGTAATTATTACTTCCGGTATTGCAAGAAAGCCTGGCCAGACCCGTATTGAGCTGACCCAGACCAACGTAAACATCTTAAAATCCATCACACCGGAAATCGTAAAAGCGGCTCCGAATGCCATCTACATCATTGTAAGCAACCCGGTTGATATCATGACCTACGTGTTTACAAAGATCTCCGGACTTCCGGAAAACCAGATCCTTGGTTCTGGTACCATGCTGGATTCCGCGAGACTTCGCTGCGGACTGTCTGAACACCTCAACATTGCCCAGAAAAACATCCACGCTTACGTATTCGGTGAGCACGGCGATACTTCCTTCATTCCGTGGAGCGGCGCTTACGTTTCCGGTGTCAGTCTGGACGAGTACTACGAGACCGTAGAAAAAATGGGCAGGAACGTAACCAAGATCGACAAAGATGCTATGCTGGAGTACGTAAGAACTTCCGGCGGACAGGTTATTGCAAACAAAGGAGCTACTTTCTATGCAGTATCTGTTGCAGTATGCAAACTGGTAGCAACCATTCTTTCTTCTTCCGATTCTGTAGCAACCGTATCTTCCATGATGCACGGTGAGTACGGCATCGAGGATGTATGCTTAAGCACACTGACCCTCGTTGGACCGAAAGGCGTACAGGGCAAGATTCCGATGCGTATGACAAAAGAGGAAGTAGAAAAACTCAAAGCAAGTGCCGACGCATTAAAAGCAGTTATCGCACAGATCGAGCACTAAGAGCGGGCAATAAGCTCAAAACATAAAATTTATGGCAGTGGCAGAAAGTGCGAAAGAGCGGTATCTCCCACTGCCTTAACGTGCGCCTGAAGAAATTTTCCGCCGGGTGTACATAAAAAGAGTACCGGAAACTTTTCCGGTGCCGGACAGAAGATACCGCAGGAAAAATGGAAACCAACAGGAGCAAGTAAGAAAGGAGCAATTCCATGACCTACAGTTATTTTCCGGGCTGTACGCTGAAGAACAAAGCAAAAGATCTGGATCATTATGCCAGAGAGTGCGCAAAAGTTCTGGGATTTGAACTGGAAGAAATTGAAAACTGGCAGTGCTGCGGAGCTGTGTATCCACAGGCATCCGATGAAATCGCCACAAAACTTTCTTCGGTTCGCGCCTTAGCAGACGCCAAAGAAAAAGGACAGGATCTGATCACAGTCTGTTCAGCTTGTCATCATGTGCTTAAACGCGTAAACGATGACATGGCGAATGTAGAAGACATTCAGACAAAAGTAAACAACTACATGGCTCTTTCCGAGCCATATCTTGGCGAAACGAAAGTACTTCATTATCTGGAAGTGCTGCGTGACGTCGTTGGATTTGACAAGATCAAAGAGAAAGTGGTAAACCCATTAAAAGGAAGAAAAATCGGCGCATATTACGGCTGTATGCTGCTTCGTCCGAGCACCACAATGCAGTTTGACGATCCGGAAAATCCGACAATCATTGAAGACTTTATCAAGGCCCTTGGCGCAACACCGGTCGTATATCCGATGAGAAATGAGTGCTGCGGCGGCTACATATCCCTCAAAGAAAAGAAAATGGCATCCAACATGGTAGACCAGATCATGGCATCCGCATCCTACAAAGGAGCAGAAGAACTGATCACTGCATGTCCGCTTTGCATGTACAACCTGCGCAATAACGGAACAAAAGAAGGTCTTCCGGTTACCTACTTTACCGAGCTTCTTGCAGAAGCACTCGGCATCAAAGAGGAGGTGCAGGCATGAAAATTGCAACATCCGATGAAATCCGTGCCATCGCCGGTGTGGATACCAGAAAATGTATGAAATGCGGTAAATGTTCCGCATCCTGTCCTGCTTATAACGAAATGGACATCCGTCCGCATCAGTTTGTATCTTACGTACAGAACGGCGATGTGGAAGCACTGATGAACTCCAAGTCCATCTGGAAATGCCTCTCCTGCTTCGCATGTGTAGAGCGCTGTCCAAGAGACGTAAAACCTGCCAAACTGATCGAGGCAGTTCGTCTTTCCGTGATCCGTCAGAGAGGAGAGAATTATCTTTCTCCGGATGAAATTCCGGCTCTTCTGGATGATGAGACTCCGCAGCAGCTTCTGATGAGTGCATTCCGTAAATATAGAAAGTAAAAAACAACCCATCCACAGAAAGGTGAGAGAAAAGTGCAAAGAATAGGAGTATTTGTCTGCCACTGCGGTACAAATATTGCGGCTACGGTTGATGTCAAAAAAGTTGTTGACGTCATCAGCAAAGAGCCGGGTGTTGTTCATGCAGAGGATTATCAGTATATGTGTTCCGAAACGGGTCAGCAGAAAGTGATCGATGCCATTCAGAACGAGCATCTGACCGGCGTTGTCATCTGTTCCTGCTCTCCGCGTATGCATGAAGGAACGTTCCGCAAAGCAGCAGAAAAAGCGGGCCTGAACCCGTATCAGCTGGAGATTGCAAACATTCGTGAGCAGTGTTCCTGGATTCATAAAGACATGGAAGAGGCTACCGAGAAGGCCGTAATTCTGGCCCGTGCAGCCGTTGCTAAAGTTATGCTGGATACCCCGCTTACCCCGGGCGAGAGCCGCGTTGTAAAACGTGCGCTGGTGATCGGAGGCGGTATCGCAGGTATTCAGACTGCACTGGATATCGCAGATGCAGGCTATGAAGTAGATATCGTAGAGAAGACCCCGAGTATCGGCGGAAGAATGTCACAGCTTGACAAGACATTCCCGACCCTCGACTGTTCTTCCTGTATCCTGACTCCTCGTATGGGAGAGGTAAACGCGCATGAGAAGATCAACATCTATACCTACAGTGAGGTAGAGAGCGTTGGCGGATTCGTCGGTGATTTCAAAGTAGACATCCGTAAGAAAGCAAGATACGTAGATATGGACAAATGTACCGGATGCGGACTCTGTCAGGAGAAATGTCCTTCCAAGAAGAACCTGAGCGAGTTCAACAGAGGCCTGTCCAACCGTACTGCAATCTACACACCGTTCGCACAGGCAGTTCCGAACGTACCGGTTATTGATACTGCAAACTGTATCCACTTCAAAACCGGAAAATGCGGTATCTGCTCCAAAGTCTGTGCAGCAGGTGCAGTAAACTACGACCAGAAAGATGAAGTAATCACCAGAGAGTACGGCGCAATCGTTGTGGCAACTGGTTTCGATACCATCAGTCTGGACAAGTTTGACGAATATTATGAAAAGGGATGGCTCGACAGAGTGATCACAACCAACTTAAACTACCGCATCCCGGAACTTCTTACAAGACCATATTACATCGAGGCAAACATGAGCAAATATCTTGCAAGTATTATTGACATCATCAATCATGATGTCTCTGTTGAAAAAGTTCGTTCCAGCAATGAAAAAATTATGAGCCTTATGGAGAAAGTTAACTCAAGATAGTTTTTTCTTCATAAATGAAAAAAGAAGAAGTATCCCTCATCTAAGAGAGATCTTCTTCTTTTTTATTCTCTGATGCCAAGAAAAGCTCCAAGATTCCCACGTTTCCCATGAGAGGCTCTATGGGAGAAAAGAAATTCCGGATTACAGCAGGTGCAGATATTCGGCATAGAAATATTTTCCGGACATATTCCTGCTTCTGTGAAAATAATCCGATTTGCCTCCCAGAGATTAAGCTGGTATTTTTCATTGTCTTTTGCATAAAAAAGTTTGTCCCAGTGTTTCTGGTCAAAAGCATTCTTAAATTCTTCAATTACATCCAGGCTTACTTCATAACAATCCTGACAGATAGATGGACCAATGGCAACTTTCATATCCTTTGGATTACTGCCGTACTCTTCTGCCATCTTTTTTATCGTAACTTCTCCGATTTTCTGAACAGTGCCTCTCCATCCGGAATGAGACAGTCCAATCGCATGGTGTAGCGGATCTACAAAATATAACGGTACGCAGTCCGCATAAAAAGTTGCCAGAACCAGACCGGGAACATTGGTAATCATCCCATCGATATCTGTATAATCCCGCGGAGTTACAATTCCTTTTCCACGATCTTTTTCTGTCACTTTTCTCACATTACAGGTGTGCGTCTGATCAGAGGTAACTATATTCTCTGCCCGGAATCCCATAGCAGCTGCAATCCGGTTATAATTTTCCCTTACGCAGGATTCTTCATCACCTCTTGTGAAGCTAAGATTCATCGAACTGTATATTCCCTGACTCACGCCACCCAGACGAGTACTAAACCCATGAACAAGCCATTCCACATCTTCAAATGCAGGATATGTAAGAAAAGTAACTCCCTCATTCTTTTTTATATTCAAATTCGGAATCTGTTCGCTGTTCCATTTTATTTTCATATCTTTTCCTTTTGTCAATTCATATATTCAAACGCATTCTTTACCCAGTATACTTTCTTATCGTCAATCCCAACTACATCAAAACGACATGGGATGTCTACATTGTGATATTCCACCGCAAGAAAATATCTGGCTACTTTACATATGGTTTTCTGTTTTGCAAAATTTACCGCTTCCAAAGCACGTCCGGACCAGCTGCCTTTTCGATATTTAACCTCAATAAAAACAAGATATTCATTATCTCTGGCGATCAGATCGATTTCTCCGTGCCGGCAGCGATAATTATATTTCAGGATAAATAACCCCTGTCCTTTTAAATATTCGGCCGATTTTCTTTCGTACCAGGTTCCTGTTGCTCTGGTATTATTATACAGTTTTTTTCACTCATTTCTATTTACGTGTAGGCTTCTTTTGTATTTTTTACAAGCAAGTTCCCACCCACTGCTTATTGCTCTTCGCAACCCCCGTAGGGGACTTACTTGATTCGGTTAACTGCCAGGGTTACTGCTTACTACTAACGGTAAAAAGGCTATTGTTTCACATTTTTTAATAAAACAATAGCCTCTTCCCATATCGAATGTTTTTATAGAAACACTAGTATGACTCACGCTAATTAACGATCTGATTCATGCTGGATAAATTTTCATCTACAAGGCGAAGGAATGAGGCGTAGCGGTGGCTACGGCGATTGACGACAACGCAGTAGATGGGAATTTATACAAATGAAGCAGGTCGCTAATTAGCGTGAGCCATACTAGGAAATACTACCCCAGTTTATTCCCATAATCCTCTAACTGGTGAAATATCCCCAATATATTCACAATATTTTCTTCTATACCAAAGATTATCACATAATCCATTTGAGGAATTAATGCCTCTCTATAGTTCTTACTTGCCAGATAACTGTCCCTGCTGATTGCAAATTGCTGTGGATTTGTTTCCATCCGTTCATATACATTCTCAACTCCATTCAGCAAATGTTTCGCGGCCTGCTCATTTTTTAGTTTATAAAGCAGATAATAAATCAGGTTATCCAACAATTCCTCTGCATGTTCAGTAATTACAAGCCTATATTCCATACTTTGCCCTCATCCCCTGTAATGCAGATTTCGCTTCCTTTACTTTTCCTTCTTCAATCTCTTTTTCTGAGACTTCAATATCCTTATATTTTAGATATTTGCGCATATTTTTCTCATAAGTTTCCATACTCATAATAACCATATCACCGTATCCATTCTTTGTAATATAGATAGGTTCTTCAGAATTATGACACATATCTGAAATCTCTGCTGTCTTTTTTAAATCTCTGATAGGTATGATCTGCGGCATAGCTTTTCCTCCTTTCTCCTTTTATTTTATACCATAATAATATCATAATTAAGCCACAATTTCAATGTGTACTTCTTTTTATTACATGATTTTCCTCTGCCACAATGTATTCCACCCTGGGGACTTTTGCTATCACGAAAATATTTATAAAGTTTTCTGGTATGAAAAAGCAGCATCCTGCGAATACAGAATGCTGCGGTCAAATCTCAATATTTTATTCAGCAGAAGCTGTTGCTTTTTCTTTTTCCGGGAAAAGTTTTCCGAATACGAATCTTACGAACGGACCTGCATAAAAGATCTGCCAGAAGAATGCCATCGGGAAGTTCATTGCTGTTGTCTGAAGCCATGTCGGGATGATCTGGCTTACCGGTGCATGTTTGATCAGTACAGTTGCCGCAAAGCTCATGCACGGGCACATAAATGCAACTGACACTGCTGAAATTGCAAGTACAAGGTGGAACGGATTATCTCTTCTCATATCCACAATACCAAATGCAACCTTCTTTGCAAGAGCACCGATGATAAAGAAATCAAGGATAAACGCGATCGGTCCCATAAATACTAATTCATGAAACGCTAAGAGAAATGTCTCATTCGTCATTGTTCCTGTATTTAATACAATATTGTAGCAGATCATTGCGTAAACCATCACAAATACCATGATGATCGTAAAAATTACTTCCTGAAACTTGTTTTTTGGCATAAAAAATCCTCCTTAAATAGCACATGAATAACATAAACAGAAATTTGTGTTGTTCATAACCATCCAGGGAGGATGTACCGTTTCCAATAAAACCAAATATCTTTCTCTTAAATTTACCGTTGGTTATTATACGGATTCCGGATGGAAAAGTCAAGAATTTTTTTCAATATCCATTTTTTTGTTTCTTATATCACTTTTGTAACTTATATACAAAGAATATGGAGAGATATTGTTTAAATATACTATAAATATGGTACTCCAGGGATTTCCGGGTAGCTGCCCATTCCGATCAGCAGTTCCAGTCCTATCTGTCTGGCATTCAGTACCGCTGTTTTTGCCGCACTGGCATCACCGGAAACCGCTAGAATCACCTCATTAGAATGGCTGGTGCCTTTATCAGGAGTCATATATTTTGCAATGGAAAGAGAAGCCGACTTCATCGCCGTATCTGCCATCACCAGCCCGATTGCAGCCGGAGAACCTGCCATGAATCCAAATGCCTCTCCGATTGGCGCTCCGAACGCTTTATTCAGTGCCTGTCCTGCACTGGCTGAGTAAGCAAATTCTAAATGGCCACTCTCACTGATATACAGTTCTCCTGCATATTTATTGGTCAGCTCCAGAGCCATAGACACCGCATGTCGTACATCAGAGACATCCGTTCCACCAAGAACAATATAATTTCCATGTCCACCCCAGCCCTTAGTATCTCTCGGTAATTCTATAGAAAGGACCTCTGTGTTGGTCGCTTTTACCGCATCGTCAATGGCAGTGATCTGTCCTGCTGCTCCGGTGCGGGAACTGAATAGTCCTAAACAGTGGTATTTCGTTCCTATATTCATTTCATTAAGCAACGTGTCATCGATTCCGGAAATTACCAGCCCGATCGTATCCAGAACTGCAGTCCCCACAAATTCACTACGTGTACAGTGTGTACTGATATTGTGTACGTCTATCATTTTGTACCCCCTCCATGTTTACCCCATAGCATTTTATATATATGATTTTATCCAAAGTAGATTTTTATATTTTTAGCTTATCATGCTCCGAGATGATAAGCAATAAAATTATAAACTATGTGATGTCAAACCTCTGCTTCATCTGGAATACTATCCCTGTCCTTTCCGAAACAGAAGAACTCTATGGGCTCATTATAACGCAAGCACTCAAATTCAACAAGAAAAAGTTTTCGACAAAAAACCCGCCTCCCGCAGATTTTCTCTGCAGAAGCCGGGATTTTTATGTAAGTATAGTAATGAGAATATGTCAGATACATGGCTGAGGTTCATAGGGCCATATACATCTGTAACAATTGAATATCGTAAATATCCATCTGCCATAGCCTGAGCCATGAAAAAAACTTTATTTAACGATCATACCAGTCTTTCTGTCGCTGAAGATTGCAACCTCGATCAGGAAAATGATACCAAGGATCAGCTGCTGTAACTGTGTCGGCATCATCAGCATTACCAGACCACTGGAAAGTACTTTGTATGTCATAACACCAAGGATGATGTTATAGAATCTTACTTTAGCACCGCCGTTTACCGGCATTCCGCCAAGTACCAAGGCGATCATGATCTGTGTTTCCAGCTGGTTACCGGCTGTTGATGTAACGGAACCTACTTTGATAGCATTTACAAATGCTGCAAGTCCAGTGATACATCCTGCTGCCACGAATACAAGGATCTTTGTAGTCTCTACGCGGATACCTGCAAATCTTGCAGCTGTTTCACCGGCACCGATTGCTTTCAGTCTGGAGCCCAGACCTGTGTAAGTAAATACAAGGTATGCCACTACGAAGATGAGCACTGTGAAAGTAAGCATAAATGGCAGTGTGTTGTATTTGGAAATATCACTTACTGCGTAAACAGGTGAGTTAGTTGTTGCATAAGCACAAACTCCACGGAACAGATACATTGTACAGATTGTAACAATGAAGCTTGTGATTTTTCTCTTAACATTGAAGTAACCATTGATCAGTCCGATCAGTCCGCCTGTTACCACACCACCCAGAGCTGCCAGAACCATGTTATAATGGGAAAGGTAGCAGACTACAATGGAAGCAACACCAAGCATGGAGCCCTGGGAGAAATCCAGGCCACCCATTGTCATTACCATGAACACGCCGATAGATGAGATCAGCAGCATGTATGACTGGCTCAGAAGCAGTGATATATTTTTCGGCTGAAACAGTCTGCCGTCTGTGAGGAATGCAAATAATACACAGATGATCACGAATCCTGCAATAGGAAGGATCGTACGCACAATGGGACGTTCCAGAAATGGTACTTGCTCAGTTGATTTTTTTGTTGTACTCATTTTTTTACCCCCTTAAATCATATTGTCAATCAGATCTGTGTCTTTCAGATCCGGAGAGCGAAGGAATTCACCATTGATCTTACCGTCTTTCATGATCAGGATACGGTCTGCCATACCCAGAAGCTCCATGATTTCTTCAGAGATCATAATAATAGATTTTCCTCTTTTTCTCATATCGTTCATCATGGCGTAGATATCAGCTTTAACTTTGACATCAATACCACGTGTAGGGGAGTCAAGGATGATCAGGTCGGAGTCCTTTCCAACCCAGCGTGCAAGAACAACTTTCTGTTTGTTACCGCCTGAAAGAGCAGATACAAACTGGTCAACGCCTGTCATTTTTGTACTCATCTGTTTTGCAAATTTATTGGCAAATTCATTCATTGTCTTTGCACGAAGGAATCCATGAGTCTTCAGATCCTCCAGGGATGGAAGACAGATGTTATCGCCAATTGTATCATTAATGACCAGAGACTCATTGTCACGGTCCTTGGAAGCATATGCAATACTGTGTTTAATGGCATCCGGAATGGAATTGATCGGTGTGCCGTCTCCCAGAGTTACACTTCCCTGACGGAAATAGGAAGCTCCGAAAAGTGCCTTTCCAACCTCATGCATACCACATTCGGAAAGTCCTCCGATACCAAGGATCTCACCTTTGTGAAGATCAAGGTTCAGATTCTCAATCTGTCCTTTTACTGTCACATTCTTAGCGGAAAGGACAACTTCATCAGATACTTTTTCGCCGTAGTCTGTACGATAGTAGCTGTCACCGATCTCACGGCCTACCATTAAGGCTTTCAGTCTGTCAGGTGTAGCTTCTTCCTTTGTGATGGAACCGATCTTCACACCATCTCGAAGTACGCTGATATTATCAGACTGCTCAATAACTTCCTCAAGGTCATGGGAAATAAAGATTACGCAGTTTCCTGTATCACGAACTTTATGCATTACCTTGAAAAGCTCTTCACGGCCTTTCTGGCCAAGTGCTGTTGTTGTCTCGTCTACAACCAGAACCTTCGGATTAAAGTAAGTAGATTTTACGATTTCAACTAACTTACGATCCTCGAAATTATAATCGTCGATTACTTTTGTTGCATCAATATAATTGAATCCATAGCTGTCCAGATATTCCTGGGCTTTCTTGTTCATTGCTGCTGTATTTTTGATACCATATTTGGTAAACTGATCCTCGTTTCCAAGGAAAATATTCTCTGCCACAGTCAGTCCGGAAAGTGTTCCGATCTCCTGTACGATGATGGCTACACCCTGATGGTTGGCTTCAACCTGGTTTGTTGCGGTGATCTCTTTTCCTTCAAGGATAAACTTACCGGAATCTTTCTGGTAAATACCTGTCAGACAGGATGTCAATGTGGATTTACCGGAACCATTTTCACCGATCAGTGCGTGGATCTCACCTTTATTGAATGTAAAGGAAACGTTGTCCAGGGCGTGTGTGATGCCAAAATGTTTATCAATATTTTCTGCTCTTAATAATATTTCACCCATAATCGTTCTCCTTATTTTACTACAAGACCTTTAACCGGTTTGGTTGTCAGTGCAACGATTGCCAGCAGTGCAACACCTGTTACCACGTTCTGGATAGTAGTCGGAGCACCAAGTGCAACGAAACCGTTGAACATAAGCTGGATAATCATCTCACCGATCACGATAGCGATAACCGGATGGCCATATTTCTTAAATGCCAGTCCAAAGAAGGTTCCCATCAGAGGAGTAAAGTTACGGCTCATAGAGGAAAGGTTGGAAGCTGATGTCATGGAAGTACCAAAGCTGATTGTCAGGATTGCCTGAAGTCCGAAGAAGAAACCTGCAAGAGTAAAGGCTACGATTTTATATTTGGAAACATTTACACCCATGTTCTTTGCAACAACTTCGTTGCTTCCGATTGCGTATGTATAAGTACCGATTTTTGTGTATTTCAGGATGAATGCACAGAGCAGATATGCGATCAGTGCCAGGATCAGGTTGACCGGATAATCACCGAATGCTCTGTAGCTTGTGGAAAGGATTACGTTCTTTCCGTTTGTGGCATATACACTGAACGCCTCGTATATCAGTGACAGGGCACATGTAACGATCAGGGAAGAAATATGTAATTTGATATAAACCACACCATTGATGAGACCAATGATCGTACCACAGATCAGCGGTGCAATGATAAGACCGGCATAACCGAATTTCTCACTTGCATTGCAGGCGATAATGGATGAAAGTACGATATTGGCACCAACGCTCATATCGAAAGGTCCCATTACGCAGATAAAGTAAAGGCCGCATCCGCCAACTGCGTAAATTAATGCTGATTTCATATAAGTGGCCAGTTTCGCCGGGGAACCGAAAGTAGTCGGTGCCAGTACTTTAAATACTGCCCAGAAAACTACAAGCATAAGAACCAGAAGGCCGATTCCATAATACTGGCTTTGTTTGAGTTTTTTCATAACCATTCTCCTTATTCATTTCTCCGCCCGCCAAAAGCAGGAGGTCAGACACTTCCTCAGGGTTTGGCCTTTTGCTTCGAGCGGGCACTGACAATTACCTCTTAAAAGTTTCTCCACTGCCCTTTGGAGAAAAGGCAGTGGAGCATAAGTTCATCATATTAGTTGCTGTGACGGGAAATAACATCTTCAATAGAAAGTGATGTAGCTGCTTTGTTCAGATCATCAAAGCTGTATCCTGCTAATTCAACAAGTTCTTCATCTGTGTATGGATCGTCATCTACAAAGTATTTCTTGTAGTTTTCATAGTCTTCAGAGGAAGATACATACAGGTATGGGAACTGGATCTCATATCCGAAGGATCCTTCATCTTTTACATAGTTGCCTTTGATTGCGTTATATGTGATAAGGAATGCATATAACGGATCACAGAAGTGTCCGCCTGATTCAGCAAACATTCCGCCTGATTCAAGCTGCTCGCCAAGGTCATCAAGGAAGTCTGTGGAAACAACGTCGATCTTTCCTGTAAGTCCTTCGTTTGCCAGAGCACCGATGGAACCAACAAGTGGGTCACCGCCGCCACCTGCAACGATCAGAGCGTCCATATCAGGATTGGAGTTGTAAAGGGAAAGAGCTGCTGCTGCACCTTCTTCAGAAGATGTATTAGCATATACAGGCTCTGTGATTGTTGCCTGATCATCCGGGTTAGCTTCGTTCCATTCGTCAACTGCCTGTTTGTAACCTTTCCATCTCTGCTGGAAGGTAGCATCACCAACTGTCCATGCTTCAAGACCGATGTTTCTGTCACCGTTCTCAAGAAGCAGGTTAACCAGTGTATATCCGTTTGTTACTTCGTCTTCATGAACTGCGCCAAGGTAGTACTGGGAGTTGCATGCTGTCTGATATACTTCCGGGCTGTTCTCTTCGGAGATGATACGGTAGAACTGTGTAAGGTAAACCTGGTTTGCATCGCAGGTCTGGATTGCAGATGTCATTTCAGAGTCTGCGGAGTTACAGATTACGATACCGTTACATCCTGCTGCGCAAAGCTGTTCAACAGAAGCTGTAACCTGCTCAGATACGTGACCCTGGTCAACATACATTACATTAACACCAAGAGCATCAGCTGCTTTGTCGATGATCTTTTTACTCTGGCTTCCAAGTACGTCTGTGGAGCTCCAGATGGAAACACCAATTGTGATGTCGTCGTCAGCTGCCTGTGTTGTAACTGCGCTCATTGGTAAAGAACCAACCATTGCTGCTGTTGCTGCGATAGCAACGGCTTTTCTCATTCTTTTTTTCATGTTGTAAAACCCTCCTTGAAAAAATTTGCTTTTTTGATTTTTGTGAGCGGAAGTTTAAGTTCACGGGACTTCCGTTCCTCTGTGATTCTATTAAACCATACTTTGGCTTTGTTCAGTTAGGACATATTTGGAAAATTTTGTTGCACATTTTTGACCAGTTTGTATATAAAAGTTGGACAATTTATGAATAGCTTGTGCAAAATGATGCTAAATTATCCAATTTTGAAATCCTGCTATTGTTATTTTCCAATATATAATAATAGGAAAGAATCCTGACCGCACAGCTTTGTTAAGCTCATAAAAAAACTATATCGGAATATTCCAGAATGTACCAGACATAGAAAAAGATCTTCTGCGTTAGAAGATCTCCCTCTGAATTTTCTATGCTATATTTAAATGAGCTCATTTATCATTAGACAAGATTATTTCTGTACTCCCGCGGGCTGCTTCCCATCTTTTTGCGGAATACTCTGCTGAAATAATTATAATCGTCATATCCCACCAGGAACGAAATCGTCTCAAGTTTCTTATCCTGATCCTTCATAAGTTCTGCCGCTTTCTCCATCCTGATTCTGGTAAGGAAAGCAATGATTGTCTCACCATATTTCTGGCTGAATATCCTTGAAAGATAGCTGGCATCCATATGATACTCCTCTGCCAATGCAGTAAGGGTGATATTTTCATGATAGGAGCGTTCAATATATTTGTGAATCTGCTCTACCTGCTGCACGATGGAATTGGAATCTGACTCTTTATCTTCTCCGTTCTCCCATAAACTGTTCAGCAGAATTTTCAGCGCGGCAAACAGAGATGGTGCATTGAGACATTTCATATAATAATCAATATTATCCATTGCCTCCTCTGCCTGTGCGGTAAGTTCCGGGCATTTTTCCTGCACATAACGGTACAAAATCCCGGTAATTCTGCCTACATACTGTTTCACATCCAGATAACTCCAGGTACCGTCATCACACGCACCGAACTTACAAGTCTTAAAGATCAGCTTCTCTGTCTCTGATCTCTGCCCTGTCTCCAGTAAATGATACAGTTCTGTTTCCATATGAACAGGTGCTGACTTCCCGATTGTCTGATTCTCACCACTTTTATCTTCCGGACACAAAAGAACACAATGACTTCTGCTGAACGGACGGGTAACCAGCGCAGAAATCAATTCTCTGTAAACCGTTCCGATGTCATCCAACGAGCTGGTCTGTTCATGAATGGCCACAGAAACCGGACCGTACTCTTCCATAGAAAATTCCTTCAGAATATTGTCGGCAAGTGTCTTGAGCGCTTTCGCATCCGCTGTCTCTACGATTAGAAATTCACTCATTTTATTACTGTTGTTAAAAATAATCGGATTTCCGGCATCACCTGTGAGTTCTTTTAAACACGACTTAATCTTCCATGACATCTGAAGATTATCATGGTCGAACCGCTCTGCAATTTCTGTAATGTTATAAAATTTCACCATCAGGGTAGCTACTTCTGAGAAAGTACTTGTGCTGGATACATGAGTCTGAGCCGCAGACTGACCATACAGCTTTCCGGAAAGTAATGCTGAGTATTCACTGTCCTCCAAAAACGAGGAAAGCTTATGCTCCTGAATACGGCTGGTCTCATCCTGCCTTTTTGCATTCTCCCGTTCTTCCAGAACTCCCAGTGCTTTGGTCAGAACTTTAACCATTTCTTCTTTTCCTACCGGCTTCAGAAGATAATCCAGGCCACCGGACACAAACACACCTTTTACTTTCTCGAAATCATCATAGCCACTAATTGCAATCGTTACAATATCCGGATATTCTGTCTGAAGTTTCTGCAGCAATTCCAGACCACTTAAGAATGGCATATTAATATCCGTAAGAATAATATCCGGATGCTCCTCCGGGATTCTCTCGATAACCTCCTCACCGTCGCAGGCTGGCTCCAGAAATTCCAGAGAATATTCTTCCCATGGAATCAGACTCCGGATATTTTCGCGGCTCCAAAATTCATCGTCCGCTGCAAGAACTTTGTATTTCATGGATTTCAATTTCTTTTCTCCCCTCCGTGTTATCTTCACTCTGTCAATCGGATATTCGCAGTGTTTTCCGTCGCAATAGCCGGCACAGTGATCGTTACCGTCGTTCCCTCTCCCATTGTACTCTCAATATGTAATCCATATTCATCGCCAAAGAGCTTTTTCAGACGCGCATTGACATTCAGGATTCCGATAGAAACACCAGATTCCACACGTTTCATATCATTTTGTTCCAGCAACCGGTTCATAGATTCTGCATCCATTCCGGCACCGTTATCAGAAACTGTAATGACCAGGTTTTCATCTATATGCTCTGAACGTATCAGAAGCTTCTTGTCTTTACGGCGTACATTTCTAAGCCCATGTGACAGTGCATTCTCCACAACCGGCTGAATGCAGATTCGCGGCATCTCATCCTGAAGTGTATCGCTGTCTATCTGGTAATCATATGCAATCGCAGAGCCATTTCTCACATCCATTACATAGAGGTAATTTCTCACATGAGCCATCTCATTCTGCATAGTGGAAAGCTCGTCCGTCATATTCAAACTATAACGGAAAATCGCAGACAGGGAACGGCACATTCCACTTACCAACGGACAATTCTGTGCATTCGCGATACCACTCATCGTGTCCAGTGTATTATAAAGGAAGTGCGGATTGATCTGTGCCTGAAGCATTTTATATTCTGTGCGCTCCACCAGCATTTTGTGCTGTAGTTCTTCCTGTGCCATCACTTCCATACGGTCAAGCATTTCATTAAACTCTGTCCCCAGAGTCGTCAGCTCCTGTGACCATCCGACCGGCTGCACACGAAGTGTGGTTTCTCCATTCTTAATCCGCGTAATCGTACTGCTCATTTCCTCTACCGGTTTTGTCATCCACTGCGATACAAACAATACCAGCACCATGATGGCAAAAATCATAGCCGTCATTATAATAAGAAGTGTTCTGATCAGTGCCTTCTGTGCCGCTGTAAGAAGTGACTGCGAAACAAGCACAAACGCTTCCAGATTATAATTCTCCTGTGGCACCTGGATCAGGTAATTTCCTTCATATTCCTGTTCCAGATCATTCGATTTATAATAGCCCTCAATTACCTTCGCAAGCTGCTTTTGGATTCTGCGCTGAGTTTCTGAAGCCTGACCGGTGATCGCTATTACCTGGTCATTCAATGGCTGAAGCCATAAGCAAACCTGCTCCACATCTACATATTTCGCCATAATAGAGGTAAATGCAACACTGTTGATGTCACAGACAAGATATCCCAGACTGCTCCTGTCTGCATCATAATTATGAAGCTTCAGGACAAACCGGATAATATCTTTTTTCGCAACAGGATTATGATAGCCTGAGATCATCAGGTCTGTACGGTCCCCATGTACATAATCATAAACCCGGTCTGCATTGTCATCATAATCTGCCTTATAAATATTTCTCGGATAAGTAACTGAATTATAACGATAAGTACTGATCAGATTATCCTTCGTATCATAGAGATACATAGCCAGAACCTGATCCTCCTTCGTAAATCGTCTTCTCGCAAAATACCAGCTTCTCCAGTAATAGTCCTTCAGACTGGCATCCTTCTCTGCCGCATCGCGCATAGCACTTATCAGATCCTGTTCACTGTAAATTGTGAGCATTTCACCACGTATCGTATGGATAAAATCAGACAGATCTGTCTGCATTTTATTCAACGACAGCTCATGGTCTGAAATACTCTCCACCCGGATTTGTCTGCGCAATGACTGATGAAACAGAAATGTCTGTAAAAGCAGTGCAAATACTACGCTGCTGATACACAAAACGAGCAGAGCTTTTCGCATCGTCCATCTTTTCTCCATTATCCGTATCCCCTCAAAAACTATCGTGATTTATATAATTATAATACAGAAATTTCCCCTTGAAAAGAAAAAAGAAAGCAGCGGGAACCCACTGCTTTCTAAAATATGAATCTATATATTTTTTACAGTTCGATATGTACTGCACCAACCGCGCGGATATTCATCGGATATACATTCTCTTTTCCTGCAAATTCAGAAATGTAGGAAACGTAATTCTCTGTCTCTTCTTCCGGTACTACGCACATGATAACTCCGGCAAATCCGCCACCATGAATACGGCAGATACCTTTGCCCAGTTTCTCAAGGAAGAGATCTGTAAGAGCAAGTGCAACAGAAATTTTCTGCTCTGTGTAGGCTTTGATCGGATAACAGTTCTGAAGTAATTCCCATGAAGATTTTCCAGATTCGCTGAGAAGTCTCAGTACAGTCTCTCCGTCTTTCTCCTCAACAGCTTTTGCAGCTCTTTCTACACGTTCATTCTCTTTGAAGAAATGAATCGCTCTTAAGATTGCTCTGTCATTTTCAATCTCAGACATATGCGCCAGCACATCTTCAAGAGTTGTCTCGCAGAGAAGTTCTGCGCCTGCTGCTTTTGCTGCCTCTCTCATTTCCATCGGAATTTCAGAGTATTCCTGGCTTAAATCAGCATGGCCTTTTCCTGTATTTACGATTACAAGGTGGTGACCATAGTCATGGAAGGAGAAGTTTACTTTTTCATATTTCGGGTTCTCTTTATCAGAGAAATCAAGAAGAATCGGTCCGCCTACTGCACATGCAAGCTGATCCATTAATCCGGAAGCTTTCAGCCAGTATACGTTCTCAGCGTACTGTCCTGCTTTTGCATAGTTAATATATGTCATTGCACCATCATTAAAGAAATAGTTAATGATAGAACATACAAGCATTTCAAAAGATGCAGAAGAACTTACACCTGCTGCACGGATTACATTTGTTGTCACGTAAGCATCAAATCCTGCTACCTTGAAGCCAAATTTCTGGATAGCTTCTACCATACCAGCTACAAGAGATACTGTTCCCTGAGCCTTCGGTACATCAGAAAGCTTCTCAATATCAACAACAACTTCTTTATCATATCCCTCACTTGTAATGCGGATGATATTGCTGTTGTTCGGATAAGCGGCACCAATGGTATCCATATCAATACTTCCTGCGATTACGCGGCCGCCATTATGATCTGTGTGGTTTCCGATAATCTCTGTTCTTCCTGGTGCTGTGAAAAATTCTGCTGTATCATGATGGTAAATTTCTGCGAAGTGATCAGCGACTGCCTGAAAACGGGCTGCTGATTTCTCTGTTTCGCCGTAAATACGTGTTAATTCATTTTTATTTGGAATATTCATTTCAAAAATCCTCCGGATATTTTCCGGTCTGGCCGCTGATATACAGGCTTATAAACAGCTGTATACTCTTACTTTTCGTTGTTTACAGTGGCAGTGTATGAAAAGCCAGCGGCAGACGGGAATATGTGTATGAAAGTTTGGAGTAACCGTTACTGTTACCAGTAACGAAGCAGCCTTATTACGGCTTCACTCTTGGAATTAAGTATACCTTCGTGAACTGGAAAATTCCTTAATAATTTAAGGAAGAAATAGTAAAATCTTGCGTTTATCACTCTATGCGTGTACAATAAAAATATAGTTACTTTCAGTTTATCATTCATCAGGTCTTTTGACATAAATATAAGCTTCAAAGTATATAGAAAACCAAGATTGAACTGAAATATGTTATGTTGCATCAGGAGGATTTTTATAATGGCGGAAATTATAACAGATGGCTCGCAAAAAGAACTCAAAAAACACGGCAGTGACGAATTTCCTCTGCTGGTAAGCTACGAGCAGCTTTCCGGCTATAAATCTGGTTCTTTTTTATGGCACTGGCATCCGGAAATAGAGATCACACTTGTCTTAGACGGTCAGATTCTTTATAAAGTAAATCAATGTACTTACCATATGAAAACCGGAGATATCCTTCTCGGAAACGCTAATGTCCTTCATGCCGGTTTCATGGAAGATATGCAGGATGGAAAATATGTTTCCATTACCTTTCTTCCGAAAATCATTTATGGTTCTTATGAAAGCGTCCTGCGCCGAAAATATGTAGAACCATTTGTACAGAACTTCTCACTTCCCGCAATTTACATTGACCACTCCCAGCCATGGCATCAGCTTTTTGCCGGATATGTAAAAGACATCATACGTCTGTATGAAGAAAAGAATGCTTTTTATGAACTGGATATCACCGGAACTTTGCAGAAGCTGTGGCGCTGCATGCTGCAAAATCTTCCGGAAGATCTTCCCTATACTGAACACAGTAAACTGGAACGTAATCGTATACGTGAGATCATGGACTACCTGGAACACAACTATATGAACAAAATCCAGATGAAAAATATCGCAGAGGAAATCCACCTCTGCGAAAGTGAATGCAGCCGCTTATTTAAGCGCTACATGAATGTATCTTTATTTACATTTTTGCAGGAATACCGCGTAGAACGAAGCCTGGAATTTCTCTTAAGTTCCGGCGACAGCATCATGGAAGTCGCTCAGAAATCCGGATTCACAGACTCCAACTACTACGCTAAGGTCTTCTCCAAGGTCAAAGGCTGCAGTCCACAAAAATATAGGAAGCAAAACATGAGAAAAGAATAGCACAATTTCCGGCGATTCCTATGAGAACCTTCCAGACACTTATGTCATCTTTATCTGTGATTTTGATCCTTTTGGTGATGGGCTTTATCGCTATACTACAAATACTGTCTGCAGAGAAACTGGTAATTCTATAAATGATGGTATTGTAACAATTTATCTCAATGCCCACTGCAAAAATAACACTGATATTCCCGATGAACTATTACAGTTTCTGGATTACGTAAAAAATACCGGGCGTAAAGAAAACACTACAGAAGGAAAACAAAAAGTTCTCCTTGATTCTCTCGAATCTAAATTTGCCGTATCTCCTGAATTAAAAGAAATAATTTGCGCTGAGACTAACCCTGCAAAACTTAAATCCTGGTGTGAATTATATCCTCACATGACTGAAGTCACGTGCTTCCAGACGCTTTAGGCGTCAGACTAAATATCGGCGGATACGCC
>ERZ773204.1220-NODE-1220-length-20626-cov-4.267513_pt1 | contig 20626 bp, 17 predicted proteins | sample MGYA00581007_ERZ773204 | MGnify/ENA primary metagenome ERZ773204 (study PRJEB29015, sample SAMEA2737757) | human gut metagenome | biome: human gut; feature: human-associated habitat; material: faeces | place: China | collected 2012 ... | reverse complement strand
GCTTCTTGCAAATATTCTTCCATAGTAAGATGCGTTGTCAAGAACTGTTTCCTCACAGGATTTAAGGTCAATTTCCATGGCATCAAGTATTGCGTTAAGTTCTTCAAAAGTAAGAACATAATCTATAATGCCCTTTAAGTCATCTTCGTTAATTTCCATTTTCTTTGCCGTACATGGCCCTATAAATACAATTTTTGCATCCTTGTCTGTACTTCTTATCATTTTTGCTATGGAAATCATAGGCGAAACAGTTGTGGAAACATGGCTCATAAGCTCAGGATAATTCTTTTCAACATATTTTACAAAAGCAGGGCAGCATGATGTTGTCATCCACTGACGTTCTTCTATTGTTTCGGCAAATTCCTTTCTTCATTTTATACCCGTTTTACACAACACCCTGTGCCGTCATGGCATCAACTACTTTTTCAAATCCGGCAATATTTGCACCTACAACGTAGTTGCCTTTTACTCCGTATTTTTCTGCGGCTGCTGCCATGTTATGACAGATGTTAACCATAATACCTTTTAGTTTTCCGTCTACTTCTTCAAAACTCCAACTTAATCTCTCACTGTTCTGTGACATTTCCAATGCAGATGTGGCAACGCCTCCCGCATTTGCCGCTTTACCCGGAGCAAACAATACACCGTTGTTCTGGAAATATTCTGTTGCTTCCAACGTAGTAGGCATATTCGCACCTTCCGCAACTGCAATAACACCGTTTGCAACCAATGCTTTCGCATCATCTAAATCTAACTCATTCTGTGTTGCACATGGAAGTGCAATGTCAACTTTCACTGACCATACGCCTTTTCCTTCATGGTATTCTGCGTTTGGTCTGTATTTTGTATATTCTGTTAATCTTTCACGTTTTACTTCTTTAATCTCTTTTAATGCTTCTAAATCAATTCCATCGGCATCGTAAACCCAGCCTGTAGAATCACTTACCGTCACAACTTTAGCGCCTAACTGCTGTGCTTTTTCTGCAGCGTAAATCGCCACGTTGCCTGCACCTGAAATAGAAACCGTCTTTCCGGCAAGTTCAATTCCATTTAATTTAAGCATTTCTTCCGTCAAATATAAAAGTCCATATCCCGTCGCTTCTCTTCTTGCCAAAGAACCGCCGTAACTTAATCCTTTACCTGTAAGTACACCTTCATATACTCCGCGGATACGTTTATACTGTCCGAATAAATAACCGATTTCTCTCGCTCCCGTTCCAATGTCTCCTGCCGGAACGTCTGTATCAGCCCCAATATATTTGCATAATTCAGTCATAAAACTTTGGCAGAATGCCATAATCTCTCTGTCTGATTTTCCTTTAGGATCAAAGTCACTTCCACCTTTGCCGCCGCCGATTGGAAGTCCTGTCAATGAATTCTTAAATACCTGTTCAAATCCTAAGAATTTAATAATTCCTAAATTTACTGAAGGGTGTAAACGTAATCCTCCCTTATAAGGACCGATTGCACTGTTAAACTGAACGCGGTATCCTGTGTTTACATGAACCTGACCATTGTCATCTACCCACGGTATGCGGAACTTGAACTGTCTTTCCGGCTCTACCATTCTCTCCAACAAAGCGTCTCTTCTGTACCGTTCTTCATTTGCCTCCACAACAACACGCAAAGATTCCAACACTTCTTTTACTGCCTGATGAAATTCCGGTTCTGCCGGGTTTTTCCTCACTACTAATTCAATTACCTCATCTACATATGACATAACTTCTACCTCCTAATTCAAAATCAGCCGTGCAGAATGTGTTCTGTACGGCTTTGGTGCTTTCAACACTTTATTAGTATAATGTATTATCTTGTGAAATTCAAGAACTTTTTATTCGTAAAATCTTTATATAATCTTTATACTGTAGTATTTTTCTTTATACTCTTTTAATTATCAAACCCTTATTATTTATATAGTTTGACTATTTTTAGCAAAAGAGGTATTTTATTATGTCAACCATACATAAGATTCAAAATTATTTTCTTCATCTTTCGCCGATGAAGATTCTTTTATGTGGGTATTGTACCATTATTTTTATCGGTTCCTGTCTGTTGAGCCTGCCTATCGCCGTACGGCAGCCACAGGACGCCGATTTTTTTACCGGATTTTTCACCGCGACTTCCGCCGCCTGTGTAACAGGATTAATCAGGGTAGATACATATACACACTGGTCCTTCTTTGGACAGGCGGTTATTCTCGGCTTGATTCAGGTCGGGGGAATAGGCTTTATGACACTTTGTATTTCCATTATGACTATTACGAAAAGAAAAATCGGTCTTGTTTCCCGCTCCCTTATGCAGAACTCTGTATCCGCCCCTCAAATTGGCGGAATTGTAAAGATGACACGTTTCATTATAATAGGAACGTTCCTCATCGAAAGCATCGGTGCTGTTTTACTTTCCTTTCACTTTTGTCCCATGTTCGGACTGAAGAAAGGCATCTGGTACTCTATATTCCACAGCATCTCAGCTTTCTGCAATGCGGGATTTGATTTAATGGGAACCGTACAGCCATTCTCTTCTCTCACAGGGGAACTTGGCAACTGGTATGTAAATATCATTATCATGCTTCTTATTATAATCGGCGGACTTGGATTTTTTGTTTGGCATGATATTGTTACGGCAAAATGGCATTTTCATAAAATGCATCTGCACTCAAAACTTGTATTATCGGTAAGCGCCTTCTTAATTATCGGTGGAACTTTGCTTCTTTTTGTTTGCGAACAGGGTACTCCGATGTTTGAGAACCTTTCTCTGTCTGAGCAGCTTGCTGCCTCCAGTTTTCAGTCGGTGAGCGCCAGAACAGCGGGATTTAATACTGTTAATTTAACGGAACTTACTCAGGCAGGCAGATTTATTATGATTCTTCTCATGCTTGTAGGTGGTTCTCCGGGTTCAACTGCCGGCGGAATTAAGACAACTACATTTGCGGTGCTGTTTCTTTCTGTTATTACTACATTCCGCAACCGTAAATCGACGGAAGTATTCGGCAGACGTCTGGAAGACTTCATTACAAGAAAAGCAACCTGTGTATTTATTTTATACATCACACTTTCCTTCTCCATCGGAATGTTTATCTCCCGCACAGAAGGAATTAACTTAATCGATTCCCTTTTTGAGACTGTATCTGCCATTGCTACGGTAGGTCTGACAACGGGAATCACACCCGGTTTAAGTACTCTTTCCCACAGTTTACTCGCCTTTTTAATGATATTTGGAAGAGTCGGTTCATTGACAATGCTTTTGGCATTCTCATTTACAAAAAAACAAGCGCCTTCAACTTCACCGTTGGAGAAAATTCAAATTGGATAATGGAGTGAAAATATTATGAAATCTATTTTAGTTATCGGACTTGGGCGTTTTGGTCGCCACATGACAAAAAAATTTATTGAGGAAGGAAATTCTGTCCTCGCCATTGAAAAAAACGAAGAGCGTGCAGATAACGCCATTGATATTTTAAATGACATTCAGATTGCTGACGCCACAAATGAATCTTTCATCAAGTCTTTGGGCGTAAACAATTTTGACTTGTGTGTTGTTGCCATCGGTGATAACTTCCAAAGCGCTTTGGAAATCACAGTTCTTTTAAAAGACTTCGGGGCAAAATATATTCTCGCCCGCGCCTGCCGTGACGTACACCGCAAATTATTGCTTAGAAACGGGGCTGACCACGTTGTCTACGCTGAACGTGAGATGGCTGAGCGTCTCGCCGTAAAATACGGCTCAAAAAATATCTTCGACTATATCGAATTAACATCGGACACGGCTATATGTGAAATCGCCGTTCCGCCAAGTTGGGTGGGAAAAAGTATTGTGGAGAAAGCAATCCGTAACCGATACAATGTCAGCATTCTGGCAACAAAAAAAGAGGGAGAAATATCCCCTCTTCCTCACCCGGATCATATTTTCGAGAAAAATGAAACATTAATCATTATGGGACAAAAAAAAGTAATTCATTCATTTACTTACTAATCGGGTACACGAATCATTCTGTATCCGATCCCCACATGAGTCTGTATGTACTGTGGATTTTGTGGGTTTTCTTCAATCTTCTTTCGAAGCGCTGCCATGAAAACCCGCAGAGAAGCCACATCACTCTCCCACGAATTTCCCCATATCTCTCTTGTCAAATAGGTATGTGTCAATACCTTACCAACATTCTTTGATAATAAAACGAGCAACTTATATTCAATCGGTGTCAGATGCAGTTCCCTCTCTTTCAGATAGGCACACCCCGCCACATAGTTGATACGCAATTCCCCATTAATAAATTCTGCCTCCTCGGGATTCGCATATATCATACATCTCTCTCTTCTCAATACAACACGTATTCTTGCCAGTAACTCATCTATCGAAAAAGGCTTCGTCAGATAATCGTCTGCTCCCAAATCAAGCGCCTGAATCTTATCCTTATCTTCACTTCTTGAACTGATAACGATAATCGGCACATTGGACCACGAGCGCACTTTCTGTATCACTTTAATACCGTCCATATCAGGTAGCCCCAAGTCAAGCAGCAATACGTCCGGCTTCTGCGATGCTACTTCCAAAATTCCCTGCATTCCATTCGATACAGCATGATAACGATATTCCTGAGTCTCCAATGTTGTCGTGATTAAACTGCGAATAGCCTTATCATCGTCTACAACCAATATCAATGGTTTATTCATCTTACTCTTCTCCTCTTGCCTGCCATTTCATATATCGCCATTATAACACAACATTTGATTTCGGCAACCTTTAATTACGCAAAAACGGGGAGTTTACACTCCCCCGCTTTTTTATTGAGTTTATTTAAAATATTTTACACCTGATTCAAATATCTTCATATCCTGCTCGCCGTAGATGTTGATCGCAACTCCGTCTCCACGTCTTTCGGAATGAGCCATCTTACCAAGCACACGACCGTCAGGACTTGTAATACCTTCGATTGCTCTGTATGAACCGTTTGGATTCCATTCTTCGTTCATTGTAATATTTCCGTCTAAATCACAGTACTGTGTTGCTACCTGTCCATTTGCAAACAATTCATTTAACACTTCTTCAGATGCTACGAAGCGACCTTCTCCGTGTGATGCAGGGTTTGTATAAACTCCTCCAAGTTCCGCTCCCTGTAACCATGGTGATTTGTTTGTTACCACTTTTGTGTAAACCATTTTTGAAATATGGCGTCCGATAGTGTTATATGTCAATGTCGGTGAACCTTCTGTCTGTCCGCAAATCTTTCCGTAAGGAACCAATCCTAATTTAATCAATGTCTGGAATCCGTTACAGATACCAAGTACAAGACCATCTCTTTCATTGATTAATTTCTCTACTGCTTCTTTTAATTTTGCATTCTGGAATGCAGTTGCAAAGAATTTAGCAGAACCGTCCGGTTCATCTCCCGCACTAAATCCACCCGGGAACATAATCATCTGTGACTGTGCAATGATTTTTTCAAATTCAGCAACTGAATCACGAATATCTGAAGCATCTAAGTTACGGAAAATCTTTGTAACAACTTTTGCTCCTGCACGTTCAAATGCTTTTGCACTATCGTACTCACAGTTTGTTCCAGGAAATACAGGAATAAATACTGTAGGCTGTGCAACTTTATTTTTGCATACATAAATATTTGAAGTTTTATATAACTCGTTTTCAATTACAGCGTCTTCTGTTGCCGGCTTTACAAAATAAGAAGTTGGTCCATCTTCTTGATTTTCTCCTGATACAGAAGGGAATACTTTTTCAAGTGGCGCTTTCCATGTTTCCACTGCTTCGTCTAAGCCGATTGTCATATCGCCGTATGTGATTGCTCCTTTATCTGTCACTTCACCGATAACTGTGTGAGCAATTGTAAGGTTATTCACTTCATTTGCAGGAACTTCCGCAATAATATCTCCGAAGTAGCAGGCAAATAAATCTTCTTTTTCTACAGTTGTGCTGATTTCCACACCCATACCGTTACCGAATGCCATTTTACTTACGGCAGCTGCAATACCGTGACGGTCCAATGTGTAAGCAGATACAATCTTTCCGCCCTGTACGTCATCTCTGAATTTACCGTACTGGTTCATAACACTTTCATATACAGGTAAATCGTACCGATCTGTATCAATGTGAAGCCATACTAATTTGTTTCCTGCTGCTTTTAATTCCGGTGTAATAATATCTTTCTGTTCTGCAACATCTACTGCGAAAGATACTAATGTAGGTGGAACGTCGATATCCTGGAATGTTCCTGACATACTGTCTTTTCCACCAATAGATGCAAGTCCAAGACCTAACTGAACGCTGTAAGCGCCTAATAACGCTGCAAATGGCTGGCTCCATCTGCTTGGATCTTCTGTCATACGACGGAAGTATTCCTGGAATGTCAAATGGATTTTTCTATAATCTCCACCGTTAGCAACAATTTTTGCTACGGACTCAAGCACTGCATAGACAGCTCCGTGATATGGACTCCAACTTGATAAATACGGGTCAAATCCATAACTCATCATGGTTACCGTGTCGCATTTTCCTGTTAATACAGGTAATTTAGCAACCATTGCCTGTGTTTCCGTCATCTGATATTTACCGCCGTGTGGCATAAATACAGAGCCTGCTCCGATTGAACCGTCAAACATTTCCACAAGACCTTTCTGTGAGCATACGTTTAAGTCCTGTAATGTATTTAACCATTTCTCTTTTACGTCGTTTACTTCCGGACGAACAAGAATACTGTCCGCTCTGTTTGGCACGTCCACTTTAACTGTTGTTTCCTGATGTGCTCCATTTGTGTCAAGGAAAGCTCTTGAAATATTTACGATTTCTTTTCCTCTCCAGTTCAATACAAGTCTAGGGCTTTCTGTTACAACAGCAACTTCAACTGCCTCAAGGTTTTCTTCTTTTGCATATCCTAAAAATGCCTCTACATCTTTTGGATCTACAACAACTGCCATACGTTCCTGTGATTCAGAAATGGCAATTTCTGTTCCGTCAAGTCCTGCATATTTTTTAGGAACTTTGTCTAAATCAACTTTTAATCCTGCCGCAAGTTCTCCGATTGCTACAGAAACTCCACCGGCACCAAAGTCATTACATTTCTTAATTAGTTTACTTACTTCTTCTCTTCTGAATAAACGCTGGATTTTACGTTCTGTAGGTGGATTTCCTTTCTGTACTTCCGCTCCGCATGTTTCAATAGATTCTTCCGTATGTACTTTAGATGAACCTGTTGCTCCGCCACAGCCGTCACGTCCTGTACGTCCGCCTAATAAAATGATAATATCTCCCGGATCAGATGTTTCTCTGATAACCGCTCTTCTTGGCGCCGCACCGAGAACCGCACCGATTTCCATACGTTTTGCCACATAATCAGGGTGATAAATTTCTTTTACCGCACCTGTTGCAAGCCCAATCTGGTTACCATAAGAACTGTAGCCGTGTGCTGCACCTGTTACAAGTTTCTTCTGAGGAAGTTTTCCTTTCATTGTCTCTTTTACGGAAACAGTAGGGTCTGCCGCACCTGTTACACGCATCGCCTGATAAACATAAGTACGTCCTGAAAGCGGGTCACGGATCGCTCCGCCAAGACAAGTTGCCGCACCGCCGAACGGTTCAATCTCCGTAGGGTGGTTGTGTGTTTCGTTTTTAAAGTTTACAAGCCATTCTTCTTCCACTCCGTCCACGGCAACAGGAACAACAATACTACATGCATTGATTTCTTCTGACTCTTCCTGATCGTTTAGTTTACCTTCACGTTTTAATTTACGCATTGCCATAAGCGCCAAATCCATAAGGCATACAAACTTATCTTCACGTCCTCTAAAGATTTCGCTGTGGTCTGCCAAATATTGTTTATACGAATCTACGATTGGTTCTTTGTAATCCCCTTCACCAAATGTCACTTCTTTTAATTCTGTTGAGAATGTTGTATGACGGCAGTGGTCAGACCAGTATGTATCCAACACGCGAATTTCTGTCATAGACGGGTCACGGTCTTCTTCACCTTTAAAATATCCCTGAATATGAAGAAAATCTTTAAATGTCATGGCAAGTCCTAAAGAATCATATAATTCTTTTAGTTCTGCCTCTTCCATATCTTTAAAACCGTCAAAAACCTTTACATCTTCCGGCTCTTCAAATACAGTCACAAGTGTTTCCGGTTTTTCCGCATCTGCTTCTCTTGAATCTACCGGATTGATACAATGTGTTTTTACTGCCTCAAATTCCTCATCTGAAATGTTTCCTTCTATTACATAAGTAGTAGCGGTTTTGATTACCGGCTGTTCATCTTCTTTAATAAACTGTACACACTGAACCGCCGAATCTGCACGCTGGTCAAACTGCCCCGGTAAATATTCTACTGAAAATACACGATTTCCTTCTGCCACATCAAATGTTTCATGATATAACACATCTACAGGAGGCTCTGCAAACACTCCGTTACATGCTCTCTCAAATGTTTCCTCAGAAAGATTTTCAATATCATAACGGTTTAACACTCTTACATTTGTAATTGTTTTAATACCTAAATAGTTTTCCACTTCCTGACGTAACTCTTTTGCCTGTACTGCAAATTCTGGTTTTTTCTCTACATATACGCGTTTTACACTACTCATAATTTCCTCCATTTTAATAAGTACATTTACTGCTAGTTGCATTTTAACACATTTTATTTCATTAAAGAAATTAATATATCTTAATTAATTAATAAGTCTTGCTTATTTGATATTTTCTTTTCCCTGTGCCAGACAAACAGACTGATGATAAAACAACCTATCACTGCTGTCGCCGCGAAAATTCCTATCCGCACGGTGAAATCTGCAAAAAATCCTTCCGGCAGCATGCGAATCATCAAATCTGTATCCGGATCTAAGAGCCACAAATCGTTGTCAAAAAAGATTTCATGGAACTTTACAAAATATTTATTAAAATCCCTTGTAAATAAATATCCAAGCCCTATCGCCACAGCCAATAGTCCGCATGTAATTCCCATATACCATTTGGCGAGAAGAATTTTCCATTCCGCTTTTAAAAAAATCAACACCGTCAAACTCACTAACAGTATGACAACCGCAGCATTCCTTGTCTTCATTCCTGCAAGAAACATATTTTTCACATCGACCATATGTTGCTTTTCCCTGTCATTAAAAAATTCCCGCTCCTTACCGGACACCGTTGTCATCACAACTAAATCGTCCCGCTTTCCATGTAAATAATCCATCATCTCATGGGTAACTGACATCACATCTTTCATTTCCATATCTAAATCATCTAACACATGGTATTTCTCATATTCCTTCTCATAAAATTGAAAATCCATGTAGATTGCCAGTTCCGTCGATGTAACAAGCAGAACAATGAGCGCTGAAATCACGGTTAAACATATCAGTATTCTGTGTATTATTCTCATTCTTTTCCTTTCATTATATTAATAGCATTCTGTGCCTGTGCAATATCAGGCAAATCTTCCAACATACAGCAAGTATAATATGTGCTTCGTCTTCTGCTATATGTTTCTTTGCTGAAAATAATTGTTCCGTTTCCGTTTTTATGTAATTCTATCTTCATAGGCGGAAGTTCATCTGGCAGATATACTTCAATATCCTTATCCCTTTTAATAATCAGTTTCTTATTAGTAACGACATAAAGCGTTTTCCCCTTTGCAAATACACCGCTAAGAAAACTGTTATATAATAAAAGCACACCAATCAGGACAAACGGCACTCCAAAAATGCAATACATAAGCGGTGCTCCGCTCATAATAACAGAACCTTCAAGCAAAAGTGCAAATGCCGTCCAAAAAAGCGCAAACGGTAACACTGCTCTGTCTCTACTGGAAAACGTATTCTTCTTTCCCGGTTTTCCTCTCCACAGAACATATTCATCTTCTTCCAAACAGGAATGAATAAACTCCATTCCTTCCATATATTCCACGCTCTTACCTCCTCATACTTTTTATAAGTTCATTATACCATTCTTATATCTTATCGTCATTCTTTTTTTATCTTGTAATTCTCTCTATTATATCTTATAATACTTTTAGATTTATAAGGAGGACTAATAATGGATATCAATTATGAATTATATAAAGTTTTTTACTATGTGGCAACCACATTAAGTTTCTCAGAAGCGTCAAAACAACTTTTTATTTCTCAATCTGCCGTCAGTCAGTCAATTAAAGCTTTAGAGAAAAAACTGGAACAGACATTATTTATCAGAAGTACAAAGAAAGTACAGTTGACACCTGAAGGAGAAATTTTACTCCGCCATGTTGAGCCGGCGATGAACTTAATCAAACGCGGAGAGGCACAGATAATGGATTCCGTGTCCACCGGCGGACAAATCCGCATCGGTGCAAGCGACACTATCTGCCGTTACTTTTTAGTTCCTTATCTGGAAAAATTCCATAAAGATTTTCCAAACATACATATTAAAGTAACAAACCAGACTTCTCTAAAATGTGTCGATTTACTCGAAGCCGGACAGGTTGATTTAATTGTCACGAACTATCCGAATACAAACTTAGGAAATCTGGCAACAGTTAAAAAAATCAAAGAATTCAAAGATATGTTTATTGCAAATAATGATTTTAAAGAATTGAAAGGGCGGAAACTTTCTTTTAAGGAGTTGTTAAATCACCCGATTCTCATGCTCGACCGCAAAAGTACGACAAGCGAATTTCTGCACAGTCTTTTCCAGCAGCAGCAACTTGACCTCGTACCTGAAATTGAATTGAGCAGCAATGACCTTTTAATCGACCTTGCACGTATCGGGCTTGGCATCGCATTTATCCCTGACTATTGCGTTCCTAAATCGAAAAACCTTTTTGTAGTGGATACGGAATACGAATTACCGAGGCGTCAGTTGGTCGTGGCGCATAACGAGCATGTACCTACGTCTAAGGCTACTTTGGAGTTTTTGAAATATTTTGATTATAAAAATTATGATTAAGATTAAAGAAACCTCCTGCCTTTACAGTTAGGGTATGGTTTATACTTTTTTGTACTAAGATACAAGGAGATGAATTTTTATGATGAAATTATTACTACTGACAGGAATTATTCTTGCAAAAGTTTTAATAGCCAAAGGTGTGGCATTAGTGTTTATTATATTGTCATTTATATTCAAAGGCAAGCAATTACATAAATCAACGCTTGAATGGGATAAATATTTCTTATCGCTAACTGACACTTTTGTAGACAAATATGCGAAAATCATTTACATAATATCAACTGTATTATCTTCTTACGTGATGTTCCTGTTGTTTAAATTTTTTGATTTCCAATACCCAATATCTTTAACACTCATCATTTTAGCGGTTTGTAGTTTAATTTCATGGTATAGGTATCACAAAAACGGAAAAAGTTACATAAAGTCAAGAGTTTATGAGATTAAAGAGTCAATAAAATCTGAAAATGTAAGCAATAACGTTACTCCTTAAAAGTTTTATATTGTCAGTTTTTAGGCGAATTACAATTTCTACATAAAATTGAATACAGCAATATTTTAGCCCGTACAAACATTGTGTTTTGTGCGGGCTTTTTGATTTTAATGTCATATCAAGGCTCATTCAATCGTGGTAAATTTGTGATAACATGAGTATTTTGCTATACTTTAAAATGCTTGAAAGTATAGTGTTTATACGGATAATGAAAAATTAGATGTAAAATTTATCATAATCTTCTCTACCAAAATTTCTCCAACTGCTCACTTATATTCTCTAGGGTACACTTTTTTATGCCCACCCACTCTCTCGGAAAAATCTCCTGACACTGCCTTTGCAGAAACCGTTCGTCCAACAGCAAGATAACTCCCCTGTCTGTTTCCGTCCGAATTACTCTTCCTGCGGATTGTAAAACTTTGTTCATTCCGGGATAAAGGTAAGCATAATCAAAACCTTTTCCATTTTTCTTTTCAAAATATTGCCTTAAAATTTCCCTCTCATAGCAGATTTGAGGTAATCCCGTTCCTACAATAAATGCTCCAACCAGTTTTTCTTCCGTCAAATCAATTCCTTCCGAAAATATTCCTCCCATAACACAAAGTCCAAGCAAATTTCCTTCTCTTTCTTTCGCAAACTCTTCCAAAAATTCTTCCCGCTTTTCCTCCGTCATCATTTTTTCCTGTAAAAGACAGACTGTTTCGCCAGACAATCTGCGTTCCAACACTTCATATACATTTTCCATAAACTGATAGGACGGGAAAAATGCGATATAATTTCCTTTTTTCACTTCCAATGTCTTTATGATGTAGGAAGCAATTCTTTCATACATCTGCACATTTCGTTTCGTATACTTACTGCTCACATCACTTCCGATTAAAATTTCCCTGTTCTTTATATCAAATGGTGAATCTACATATATGGCATAATCATCTTTTTCCGTGCTGAGCAGTTGCTTATAATAGTGTATCGGAAGAAATGTTGCCGAGAAAAAAACAGTACTGTTTCCTTTTTCCAAGAAATTTTGTAAATTTAGCGCCGGATTGACACAGAACAGTTTTAGTTTAAATTTTCCATCTTCCTCCATTTCCGTATAAATTGTATAGTTTTCATCTAGTACATCATACACATTTAAAAATGTGCGGACATGAAAATAAAATTCCAGCAACTCTTCCTTTACCTCTGCTCTGTCACACTCTTCCATAAACCTTTCCATTTCCATCAGAAGGTTCGTCATACTGATAGAAAAATGCCCTACCGATTGATGTACCTGATACGTTTCGCATTCTCTTTTCAGTTCCAGTAATTGTCGATTGCAGATATCCAGTTTTCGCACCAATTTTTTGTCCAAATATTTTATAATCCGCTTCGCCTCCAAAAATTCTTCCTTATATATTGTGGCGCTGTACATTTCTCTTGCCCGCTCAACGAGATTGTGTGCTTCATCTATAAGAAAAAGATATTCTCCCTTCACTTCATCAGCGAAAAACCGACGCAGATGTGCATTCGGATCAAAAACATAATTATAGTCACATACAACTGCGTCCACCCACACTGCCACGTCCAATGACATTTCAAAAGGACACACCTCATATTTCCTTGCATATACTTCTATATTTTCGCGGCTCATATCGTCTGTTGTCGTAATCATCTCATAGACCGCCTGATTCACCCTGTCATAATGCCCTTTTGCGTACGGACATTTTTCCGGATTACATTCTTTATCCTCGCAAAAACAAATCTTCTCTTTCGCCGTCAGTGTAACGACTTTATATTGTAACCCCTGCTTTTTCAGAAGTTGAAATGCCTGCTCCACAACTGTTCGCGTAATTGTTTTTGCCGTCAGATAGAAAATCTTTTCACCCAATTCTTCCCCCACCGCCTTCACGGAAGGGAATATTGTCGCCATTGTTTTCCCTACTCCCGTAGGCGCCTGAATAAACAGTTTCTTTTTCCGCAGTATCGTTCTATAGACAGATGTGGTAAGTTCCTTCTGCCCCTTTCTATATTCATATGGAAATTCTATTCTTCTAATGGATTTGTTTCTCTTCTTTTTCCAGTCAATTTGAAACTCCGCCCACTTTTTATATTCTCCTATAAGATTGTTGAACCATTTTTCCAGTTCACTGAGCAAATAACTTTCTTTGAACCGCTTCACCTGTTCTGTCTCTAAGTGGCAGTACGTCATCTGCACGGAAATATTCTCCAGATTTTCCTGCTTCCCATAAATGTAGGCATAGCATTTTGCCTGTGCAAGATGAACCTCTATCGGTTCTTCTATCTGTTCTAAGTCACGAAAAACTCCTTTTATCTCGTCAATCGTAACCCCCTCCTCTACAATAATTCCGTCTGCACGGCCTTCCACCTGCAAGTCATATTTTTCCTCATGCAGCATCATTTTCAAAGAAACTTCCGCATGGTAAGAAGAACCCATTTGTCTTTGTATTTTTCGATGTATTTTACTACCAAGCTGCATTGCCTCTTTATCAGCAGTCTTCGATATGCGATTGTCAATATCCCCTTTCCGCAAAATAAACTCCACAAGATTTCTAACGGAAATTCTTATCTGTTCTCTATTCATAATATCCTCTTCTTTATTATTCGGCTTGGATTACTCCCGGTATAATCTGCTACCAGCGTAGCAGCAAGCCGAAACGTTCGGCTTGGATTACACCCCGTGCAATCATTATACCATAAACCAAAAGAGGAGAGAACAAAAGTTCTCTCCTCTTTCACTTCTTCTTTTATGCCACACAATATTTTTGGATTGTCTTCTCAAAGTCTGCATTTTTTTCTGCACATTGTACTGTCAAAACTTTCGTCAAGTCCAAACTCAATACGCCAAGAATAGATTTTGCATCAATAATAAACCTATTGTAAGATATATCAATATCAAAATCGCATTTTTCTGCCGAAGTCACAAAATCTTTCACATCTGATGTTTCTGACAATCTGATTTTATATTCTCGTCTCATATACGAACCCTCTTTTCTATTTTATATCAAACTTTGTTCATTTGAGCCATCTATTATTATCCCACATATCCACAGCACTCGTCAATGTCATGGTTTACCAATTTTCGACCTGATTCGACAAAATTATTGTGTAAACTCCACCATATGCTTGCGATATTTCAGAGGAAGATGCTGCCTCTGCAAGCGATAATTTTCTCTCTCACTAATGGAAATACTTTCGCATACCCCTTTCCACAAGGTCTCCATTTGCCTTTCTTTATGAGAGTACAAAGCAGTTTTTTCTCTGTCCGGCTTTTCTCCGGTAACCAAAAACCAGTGCTTTTCTCTTTGATGTATCAGAGTCATATTATGAACTGCATCATAAATCAGCCAGTTTTCTAACGGAAGACGGTTAGCAAAGTGTTCCGCGATACATGTAAGTATTTGATTTTCCGGCTCAATTTCCGCAAATAGAACTCCATTTGACAATTCCCTGAACCGTACAATCTCCTTAAAAAAGTGCGCTTCGTTCGATACTCTCCTGCTCAGTTCAAATACTTTACAGACATCTTCATTTCCTAAATGTTCCGCTATCCTTCTGCTATTTGGAATATTCCTTGCCTCAATCATCATTCCTAGTACAGCATTGCCTTTTTCGGTATTATGCGAAAGCATCGCATGATAGATTTCCCGGTACGCTTCCATTCCCAAGTGCTTCTGAATCATATGCTCAACTGCGTCCGCTTTCTTTTCTGACGGCTCACTTTCCACATATTCGCAGAACAGTTCCTGCTCTATATTCCCTCTTAGAGCAACCCCCACCTGCTCTCTTGTCGGTTTCATCTTCCACGCATCATAAATTCCCGAATATATACCTGTCATCGTATTCTCACAAATAAATACTTTTTTCATCAAAAACCTGTTCCTTTCTGAAGTTCACATCATCAAACAAGGATAACTGTCTGTACGTCATCTGTTGAATATGTGCCGGCGTTTTCCCCTGTGCGCTCAACAAATTCCTTGTAATATAGTCCTCCTCGATTTTCGTCGGGTACATCATTTTCCCATTGCAGGTCAAAAAATATAATGCCCGTTTTAACACTACCCCCATTTTCTTTAAATCATCGAACCCGAGAACTGTCGTCTTTCTCGCTTTAATGATTCTTGATGCCGACTTGTGTGCTATACCCGGAACTCTTAAAAGCGTATAATAATCCGCCTTATTTACTTCCACCGGAAAGTTGTCCAAATGCTTCAGCGCCCAATTACACTTTGGATCAAATAGAACATTAAAATTTGGACTGTCCTCCGACAAAAGTTCTTTCGCTTCAAACCCATAATATCGCAGCAGCCAGTCTGCCTGATATAAGCGGTGTTCACGAAGCAGCGGAGGACCTTCATCGGTCCTTGCCGGTAAGTTTGAATCTTCATTCACCTGCACAAATGCGGAGTAAAACACTCTCTTTAGCCCAAATTTCTTATATAAAGACTCTGCCACATGCATAATCTGAAAATCCGTTTCCGGTGTTGCGCCAATAATCATCTGTGTACTTTGTCCGGCAGGAACAAAACGCGGTGCATTTCTGTATAACGCCACCTCTTGTTTATTCTCATTCATAACATTCTGAACAAGTCTCATCGGTTTCAATATGTTCTCTCTTGTCTTATGGGGTGCAAGAAGGCGCAGGCTTTCTGCTGTGGGAAGTTCCAGATTCACACTCATTCTGTCTGCCAAAAAACCCGTCTTCTGTATCAATTCCTGACTTGCACCCGGAATTGCCTTTACGTGAATATAGCCCTGAAACTTATACTTTGTCCGCAATTTATAAAGTGTCTCATAGAGAAGCCCCATTGTATAGTCAGGGCTTTTCAATACTCCCGAACTTAAAAACAACCCTTCAATATAATTCCTCCGATAGAATTCCATCGTCAGTGTACAGACCTCCTCAGGAGTAAAAGAAGTTCTCGGAACGTCATTAGAAGAACGGTTAATACAATATTTGCAATCAAAAATACACTCGTTTGTAAATAAAATCTTCAACAGAGAAATACAACGTCCGTCCGCCGAAAAACTATGACATATACCGGATTTCACACAATTTCCAATTCCCGTACCGTCATTTCTCCTATCCACACCGCTGGAAGTACAGGCAACATCGTATTTTGCCGCATCTGTCAATATCTTCAGTTTCTCCTCTATGGACATCTTTTCCGCAATTCTCATACCACACCTCGAATATATGTTCTGTTTCTTATATCTTATCACACAGAACACACGTTTGCAACTGTTTTATTCAACAAAAAAAACAGTCAACTTCTTTTATTGAAATCAACTGTCTTTCTTGTTTTATGCTAATTTATCAATGGCATCTTTCAGATAATCATGATGTACTTCATAGAATTTTTCCTGTTCTACCATTTCCGCCAATTTTGGATCAATCGGCATTTTCCCAAGTACATCTATATTTAATTCTTTTGCGATTTCTTCCACATGGCTTTCACCGAATACGGAAATTTTCTTCTTACAGTCGGGGCATTCCAAATAGCTGAAATTCTCCACAATTCCTAAAATAGGAATATCCATCTGTCTCGCCATATAGTACGCTTTTTTTACAATCATCTGTACTAAATCCTGAGGAGAAGATACAATCACAACACCGTCAAGAGGAAGTGATTGGAACACTGTAAGCGGAACATCTCCCGTTCCCGGAGGCATGTCTACAAACAGATAGTCTAAATCGCCCCAAAGCACTTCGTTCCAAAACTGTTTTACCACTCCCGCAATAATAGGTCCTCTCCAGATAACAGGCGTATCTTCCGAATCCAACAGAAGATTTACAGACATGATTCTTGTCTCATCTTTCGCTATACACGGGAACATTCCTAATTCGTTTCCAACTGCATGCTCATGAATTCCATACATTTTCGGAATGGAAGGTCCTGTAATATCCGCATCAAGAATACCTACTGAATATCCCTGTTCTCTCATCATTCTGGCGAGGGAAGCCGTTACCATTGATTTCCCGACCCCGCCTTTTCCACTGACAACTCCGATTACTTTTTTTACATGTGTGTATTCATTTGCCGGAACTTTTAAGTCCATTTTACTTGGGCAAGAGCCGGCATGTTCACATGAAGAACAACTCTCCGGTGAACATGAAACATTCTTTTCCTGTTCTGCCATTTTATTTCACTTCCTATTCTTCCACTACTGCGATTAATTCCACTTCACAAAGTACGTTTTTCGGTAAAGTTTTTACTGCCACACAACTTCTTGCCGGTTTTGATGTGAAGTATTTTGCATAAACTTCGTTAAATGCTGCAAAGTCTGCCATATCACTTAAGAAACATGTTGTCTTTAGCACTTTGTCAAATGAACTTCCTGCTGCTTTTAAAACTTCTCCTGCATTTTTACAAACCTGCTCTGTCTGTCCTGCAATATCGTCCGCCTCAACAGTGTCTGTCTCAGGGTTGATGGCGATTTGTCCTGCGGAATAAAAAATTCCGTTATGTACATATCCCTGTGAATATGGTCCTAATGCTTTTGGTGCTTTCTCTGTTGATACTACTTTCATAATTAAACTCTCCTTTTATTTATAAATTTAAAATGCTTTTGCATCTTATTTATGAAACATCTGCCAAATCATCACGGGTAACGTCCCTCAGCCATTTGTAACTGAAGAATCGTTTAATCGTAAATGGCAGTTTAATAATTTCATCACTCATTAGTATAACATAAACTACCGGCACACTACAATGGAATATGAACGCTGCCGCCGCTCCCAAAAGAATCGAGCAGCCCCACATCGTTCCAACGTCCAGTGCAAGACCGAATTTTGTATCTCCGCCCGAGCGGAAAACTCCCACGACAAGCGTACAGTTGACTGCCTGCGCAATCGCAAAATAAGACATAACAAAGAACATAAACACAAGGTACCCCTGTGCTTCCTCGGATAAAGCCATAGTCGCATTTGCTATCGGTGCGGAAATCAAAATCACCGCAGCTCCTAAAATTCCCAAAATCAAACTCAGCACGGTAAATCTTTTTCCATATGCCTTTGCATGCTCCAATTTCTTTTCACCGATTGTTTTCCCCAAATAAATTGCCGTGGCATTGGAAATACCAAACACAACCACCTGCGCCAACTGTCTCACAACCTGTGCCACGGAGTTCGCTGCCACCGCCGCGCTTCCCAAATGTCCGATAATCGCCGTGTTCGCTGAACTTCCCATTCCCCACATCAATTCGTTTAAAACAACCGGCATAGAATAAACTAAATAATCTTTCAACAATACCCTGTCTGTGTGCCATAAATCATATAAGCGGATTTTCACCACTTTGTTTTTAAAATGTGCATAGCACATCACAATGGCAAATTCAATAATTCTTGATATGAGCGTTCCAATAGCTGCACCGCGCACACCCAAGGCAGGGAATCCCAGAAAACCATAGATTAATATCGCATTGATAGTGATGTTTGCACAGAGAGAAATCATATACACAACCGTCGCAATCACTACTCTCTCTATACTTCTCATAATATTTAAGTACACCTGCGTAAACGCCATAAAAATATAGGAACAACCCACTATCTGCAAATATTTTACACCCTCTGCAATGACAGCCGGCTCACTTGTGTAAATTCTCATCAGCGTCTCCGGGAAAAACAGCGCCCCCGTACCGAAAAGAAGTGCGACAATACAGCCAAAACGAAGTCCCATTCCCAATATTTTTTCAATCGTTCTCGTGTCGCCTTTTCCCCAATACTGTGCTGTAAGTACCGTTGCTCCCGATGTAATTCCCATAAAAATCAGCGTCATAATAAACTGAATCTGCCCTGCCAGAGAAGCGCCTGAAAGTACGTCTTCCCCTACCGCTCCAAGCATCATTACGTCCGCTGCCGTTACACCGACATTAATCAAATTCTGTAACGCCATGGGAACAACCAGCACAAGTACATTTTTGTAAAACTGTTTCCAGTCAATACCCAATTCATTTTTTGTCTGCCGTTTTCTCACTCCGGTAAACATAATTCCCTCCTCCTGTACATTCAAAAGGAACTGCAAAATGCAATTCCTCTTTCTTAATTATCCTGTTCTTTCTTTTTCAACATCACCAGTGCAATTAAACCTGCTATAAGCATGAAAATAGAAATAAACTGGGACGTAGATAAAATACTTACATTTCCACGCGGATCATTTCTCAGGCACTCGATAAGAAATCTTCCTATACTATAGAAAATCATATAGGAAACAACGACAATACCGTCCTTTTTCTTCTTTCCCGCAATGTAAATCAACAGGAAAAAGTGCAGAAAATCTGCTCCGCTTGACAATAACTGTGTCGGAATCAAAGACACTCCGTTCGGTGCAAACGGGGAATCGTGAAAAGTAATTCCATACCACGCACCTGTTTCTCGTCCATAGCAGCACCCCGCCAAAAAACACCCGATTCTTCCGAATCCCTGCGCAAGTGCTAGTGAGGGAACTGCCACATCAAAATATTTAAGCACCGGGAGTTTCTTCCATTTACAATAGATATACGCTCCGAGTATTCCTCCGAGTATTCCCCCGTAAACAACAAACCCTTCCGAGAAACTTAACAAAATTTTCGGGTTCTCCATAATACTTTTTATTTCCGTGAGAAAAAATAATAATTTTGCTCCTATTACGCCTCCGATAAGTCCTAATATTCCCAAACCATATATTTCTTCTCCATTTAAACCCTGTTTCTTTGCTCTCCCTTCAGCGACAAAAAACGCCGAAACTATTCCGATTGCAATAAGCAATCCATAACTGTACACCGTAACCGGCCCTATTTCAAATAATTTATATTGCATCTTTTCACCTCTCTTTTTCCCTATTCTACATGAAAACAGTAAAAAAATCCATTCCCTTTCATACAAAAATTTCCCAAATGCCGCCAACCCATCTGACATTTGGGAAATCTCTAATTTATTTTTTCATATGCTATCCGCAAAGTATCCCCTGCGGTATCTTTATAATCCACTACACCGCAATAAGAAAATCCCTGCTTTTCCAAAAATCTCTGCATAGCCAGATTTTTCTTATGCGTGTCTGTTCTGAGACTTTTTCGCCCCTTCTTCATACACAAATTTTCCGCAAAAGAAATCATTTCCTCCGCAACTTTTGTGCCTCGGTATTTTTCTGCCACTGCCATGCGGTGAATTGTCATATATGGTTCGCTATCCGTCAGCCAGCCCTGTCCTTCTATTTCTTTATAACACTCTTCCGGCAC
>ERZ773204.1213-NODE-1213-length-20687-cov-3.928751_pt1 | contig 20687 bp, 18 predicted proteins | sample MGYA00581007_ERZ773204 | MGnify/ENA primary metagenome ERZ773204 (study PRJEB29015, sample SAMEA2737757) | human gut metagenome | biome: human gut; feature: human-associated habitat; material: faeces | place: China | collected 2012 ... | reverse complement strand
GTATGGGTTTTCGTCCAGCATCAGACGGTCGATCAGGCCGTCGTTCAGACCTGCCGCTCTGCCGTTTTCAATATCAATCCTGTTTGCCGCGATGATCTCGTCCGCATGTGCCATCAGCGTGTCCGCAATGGCGAGAATGCCGCGGTTTTTGTCGTTCGTGCCGAGCTTCGCCACCGCGTACTTGGAGCGGCGGGCGTCCTCGGCGATCTGCATGAGCGTTCTCATTATATATTCACCTCATAATCTGCACAATTTATCTCGTAGGGCGTGACGACCTCGGCACGCCGCTGTAAACCATCTGCAATTCGTTAGAAACGGCGCGCCGAGTCGTCGCGCCCTACGGTATACGTTAGCGTTCGCGTTGAAACAAAGTTCCAACTTCCTTACCGTCCACAATATCATACAAAAGTCCCTGCTTATCGCCGTTGGCGACCATCATGGGAATGCCTGCGTCCATGCAAAGCTCTGCGGCGGTGATTTTGGTCGCCATGCCGCCCGTGCCGAGCGAGGAGCCTGCGCCGCCGGCCATCTTGCGCACCTTCGACGTGATGACGGGAACGTGGGAGATGAGCTTGGCCTGCGGATTTTTGCGCGGGTCGGAGTCGTACAGACCGTCGATGTCGGAGAAAATAACGAGCAGGTCAGCCTCGCACATACGCGCGACGACGGCGGACAGCGTATCGTTATCGCCGAAGTTCTCGATGTGCTTCAGCTCGGCGGTCGCGACCGAGTCATTCTCGTTGATGATGGGGACGACACCGATTTTGGTCAGCTCGGTAAATGTGTTATGGATGTTCTGACGCTGCTCGGTATCGACGATGTTTTCGCGCGTGAGCAGTATCTGCGCGACGTTGATGCCGTATTCGAGGAACATTTTATCGTAAATGTGCATCAGTTCGCACTGACCGACCGCCGCCGCCGCCTGCTTGACGGCCAGCTCGCGCGGACGCTCCTTGAGTCCCAGCTTGGCGGTGCCGACCGCAACGGCGCCCGAGGACACGAGCACCATTTCGAACCCGCGGTTCTGAAGATCGCTGATGGTGCGCACCAGCTGCTCGATGCGGCGGATATTCGGCTTGCCGTTGTCGTAGGTCAGCGTCGAGGAGCCGACCTTGACGACGATGCGCCGCACCTCTTTCATGTTCAGCATAGTAAGTAAACCTCCGGAAAACACGGCGGAAATCAGTTCCGGCCGATAGATACTCCTATTTTAGCACAGTAAAGCAGAATAAGCAAGACGGGGGACGTGGCGCGGCGTTCAGATGCCGTACAAAAAAGAGCGGCGCACCCGGGGCATTTTGCGCATATTTTCCGTTCCAAATGCACGATATTTGTGGTATACTGTAATGTAAACTAATAGACCTTTTTTGCGTTTTACGAAAGGGTGGGAATATATGAAAAACCGCATTCCGCTCCGCATCGCAGGCCAGAAGTACACGCTGGCAGCCGATGAGACCGAGGAATATATGAACGAAGTCGCCTCCTTCGCGCAGCAGGCCATCGTATCCTGCGGCGGCAGCGCGTCGTTTGCTTCGACCCGCGCGATTGCGCTTGCGACCATCAATCTGGCCGACCAGTGCATCAAGGCCAAGCGCGAGGCGCTCGCAGCGGAGGAAAAATGCCATGCGCTCGAAAAGGAGCTGGAAGAGCTTCGCGCACAGAAGAATACTGCAAAGAACGGAAATCACAAGAAATGAACGGAAAGATACCTGAATTACTTGCGCCGGCCGGCTCGCCCGAGGGCGTCCGCGCCGCTGTGCAGTCGGGCGCAGGCGCGGTCTACATGGGCTTCGGCACCTTCAACGCCCGCCGCAACGCGCAGGGCTTTTCGCACGAGGAAATGGCGGACGCCATCGCCTACTGCCGTGCGCGTAATGTGAAAAGCAACATCACTCTCAATATCCTTGTCGGCGACCGCGAGCTGGAGGACGCGCTCGAGGACGCGAAGTTCCTGTATGAGGCGGGCGCGGACGCGCTCATCGTGCAGGACCTCGGCCTTGCACGTCTCATCCATGCCCACGCGCCGGATTTCGCCCTGCACGCCTCGACCCAGATGACCATCCACACGCTCGACGGCGCAAAGCAGGCGCGCGACATCGGTTTTTCCCGTGTCGTTCTCAGCCGCGAGTGCACCCGCGAGCAGATCGAGCAGATCACGCGCGAGGCCGGAGTGGAAACCGAGGTCTTTGTACACGGTGCGCTGTGTATGTGCTACTCGGGACAGTGCTATCTGTCCGCTGTCATCGGTCAGCGCTCGGGCAACCGCGGCCTGTGCGCACAGCCGTGCCGCCTGCCGTATAACGGCGGCTATCCGCTCTCGCTCAAGGACCTGATGCTCGCCGGTCACGTGGCGGAGCTGGCGGACTGGGGCGTGTCCTCGCTCAAGATCGAGGGCCGCATGAAGCGCCCGGAGTACGCCGCCATCGTCACGAAGGTCTACGCCGACCTGCTGCGCGAGCACAGAAAGCCGACCGCCGGGGAGCGCGACATCCTGCGCCGCGTGTTCTCGCGCGACGGCTTCACGGACGGCTACTACACCGGGAAAAAGGGCGACAGTATGTTCGGCACCAAGACCGACGTGCCGATGAGCGAGGTCAAGGCGCTCTATGACGAGGCCGCGCACCGCTTTGCCGAGGGCAGGGAAGCGCCGCTCGTGCCGGTCAGCCTGTTCTTCACCGCCAGACGCGACACCGGCGCGGTGCTGAGCGCGGGCGAGGTGACGGTCACGGCGCCGGTCGAGCAGGCGAAAAACCGCCCGACAACGCCGGAAATGGTCGAAAAATCGCTCGCAAAGACGGGCGGTACCCCGTTTTATCCGCAGGAAATGCACATCGAGGTCGAGGACGGCTTGGTTGTCCCGGCGTCCGTCATGAACGGAATGCGGCGCGATGCGCTGTCGCTGCTGCTCGCGACGCGCTCGGTCGCGCCCTCCCGCGACTGGATGGGCGGCAATGTGCTGCCGCGCGACGAGGAGGCGGCGGCGCGGAGCGGTTTCCGCGGCTACACGGCCTCGGTCCGCACCGAAGCGCAGGCGGAGGCGCTGAAAAACGTCGGTCTGGAAACGGTTTACGTGCCGCTCGAAGTTGCAGCGCGAACCGGACTGCCGGCGGTCCTGCCGCGCGTCTTTTCCGACCGCGAGCAGGGACAGGTCGAGATGCTGCTCGGCGAGGCGATGAGCCGGGGAACGGACACGGTCCTCGCCGGCAACATCGGCCACATCCCGATGGCGAAGCGCCTCGGCTTTACCGTGCACGGCGACTTCGGCCTCAACGCCTACAACAGCCGCACGCTCTGTGCGCTCGCGGAGATGGGCGTTTCGCGCCAGACCCTGTCGTTCGAGGCGCGTCTTGCGCAGATCCGCGACATGGAGGGGCCGCTCGAAACCGACCTTATCGTTTACGGCCGCCTGCCGCTCATGATTTTTGAAAACTGCGCCATCCGCCGCCAGCACGGGGGCAAATGCTCGTGCAAGAACGGCGTGACGACGCTCACCGACCGCCGCAAGGAGAGCTTTCCGCTGCTGCCGGAGTTCGGCTGCCGCAACACGCTCATCGGCAACCGTCCGCTGTGCATCCGCGAGGATTTCGCGCGGCTCGGCGTGCAGACCGCCCGTCTGCTGTTTACGACCGAAAGCCCGGAGGAATGCGCACGCATCGCGCGTGCCTTTGTCGGCGGCGCACCGCTTGAGGGCGAGTTCACGCGCGGCCTGTATAAAAGAGGAGTCGAATAAATGAAAATCGTTCTGGCATCCGGCTCGCCCAGACGGCGCGAGCTGCTGAGCCTTATCACAGAGAATTTTACCGTCTGCCCGGCTGACGCAGACGAAACCCTGCGCGAGGGCGCACCGCTTGCGGACGAGGTCGTTCGTCTGTCCCGGCTCAAGGCTGAGGCGGCGCAGTGCGAGCACCCGGACGCGGTGTGCATCGGTTCGGACACCATGGTGACCATCGACCATCTGCCGCTCGGCAAGCCGAAGGACGAGCAGGACGCGGCGGAAATGCTGCGCCGCCTGCGCGGCCGCACGCACGAGGTACTGACCGGTCTTGCGGTGCTCTCGCCGGACGGAAAGGCGCAGACGCTCTGCACCTGCACTGAGGTCACCTTCCGCGACTTTTCCGACGAGGAGCTTGCGGAATATCTCGCCACCGGCGAGCCGCTCGACAAGGCGGGCGCCTACGGCATTCAGGACCACGGTGCGCTGCTCATCGAGGGCATCTGCGGCGACTATTACAGCGTCATGGGTCTGCCGGTCGCGCCGCTCGGCGTCATGCTGCGCGGTCTGAAGTAACGGACGAGAGGAGAATTTGCACTTGCGCAGAAGAAAAAGCGTAGACCCGCGGTTCTACATCGGCGCGGCGCTCGTCGTCGTGCTGTGCATCCTGTCGGCCGTATACAGCGGCGTGACAGGCAACCCCTCGCCGGTGACACGCGCGGCGGGGGCGGTCGTGCGGCCGGTGCAGCGCCTTGCGAGCGGCATCGGCGGCTTTTTCGGCAGGGGATTCGGGTATTTCACCGAGTTCGACGAGCTGAAGGCGGAAAACGAAGAACTGAAAAAGCAGCTGCGCGAAAACGAGCAGCTCGTGCGCGACGCGCAGCTTGCCATCGAGGAAAACAACCGCTTCCGTGCGCAGGCAGGCCAGCCCGAACGGCAGCGCAACCTGACCACGGTGAACGCCGAGGTCATCAGCCGCAACCCGGGCGATACGGCGGTGACGCTGACGCTCGACAAGGGCACCGCGCACGGCGTTGCGAAGGGCGACCTCGTCACGACGATCGACGGCATGGTCGGCTACGTCAGCGAGGCAGGCGCGAACACCTGCGAGGTCACGACCGTGACCGACGTCGATATGCAGTGCGGCGCACTCATCACGCGCACGCGCGAAACCGCCATCGCGGAGGGCAGCTATGACCTCATGAGCGAGGACAAGCTGCGCCTTTCCTACCTCACGGCCGGCAATCAGGTGGTCGTGGGCGACACGGTCGAAACCTCGGGCCGCGGCGGCGCCTTTCCCAAGGGCATCATGATCGGCACGGTCGAAAGCGTGCAGCCGGAGGAAACCGGCATTTCCTATTACGCGGTGCTGCGGCCGTTCGTCAACGTCCAGAACGTTTCGAGCGTGTCCATCATCACGGATTTCACCGACACAACGGAGTGATACCATGCAGAGAGAACTGATTTCCATTCCGAAAATACTGCTGTATATCGCGTTTACCGTGTTTCTTTTTGTCTTTCAGACGAGCATTCTCGGTGCGCATCCGCTGTTCGGCTATCATCTCGACCTGCTCCCGGCGGCGGTCGCGGCGGCGGCGCTGCTCGACGGCCCGGTGGAGGGCGCGGCGGTCGGCTTCACGGCGGGACTGCTGTATGACGTGGGTCTTATCGGCGTGGACGGCCTGTACCCCATCTATTTTCTGCTGTTCGGCCTCGCCGGCGGCGCGTTCAGCCGTCTGGCGCTCGCGGGCGGATTTCTGTCCATGGTGCTGATGAACGCGGTGGAGATGCTGCTGTTCGGGATGCTGCGCTATTTCGTGCAGCTCATGCCGCAGGGCGCGTCCTTTCTGCTCGTGCTGCATCAGACGGTCGGCGGAACGCTCATCGCGTGCGTGCTGTGCGCTCTCGTGTATCTGCCGATGCGCCGCATCAGCCGCAGGTTTTCACGCGACGACAGGTGGTTTTTCCGATAATTTGTGTTCTGACTTCACAGAACACAGGCAGGACAGCCTTATCATACAACTGGTTTTACAAGGAGCGACCCAATGGAAAATAAACATCAACTGCTGCGCCGTCTGCTTGCGCTGCTCGTCATGCTGCTGCTGTGCGCGGGACTCGCGGGCAGCCGGCTTGTCGATCTTCAGCTGGTGCACGGGCAGGAGTATCTTGAGCGCTCCGCGCAGTTCCTGACAACGACATCGACGGTTTCGGCGGCGCGGGGCGAAATTCTCGACCGCTACGGCCGCCCCATGGTTTCGAATAAGACCGGATTTTCACTCGTTCTGATGTATTCCGACTTCTGGGAGAACAAAGAGGACAAATTTGACCGGCTGCTTGACCTTGCGCAGCGCGTGCAGGCGGACGCCGCCGGTCTGGACGTCACGGGCGACATGGCAAAGGTGCTTGCCGCCGCGAAAACGCAGCAGAGCGCCGCGGACAGCGAGGATACCGATGGCACTGAGCCGGAAAGCGAGGAAGCGCACGCGCTCCTGAACGATATGCTGCCGATTTCGGCGTCCGCGCCCTATGTCTACACGGCGGAGGCAGCCTCCGGCAGCATGACGACGCTTTCCTCCTACATCAAGGACAGCTGCGACACGCTCGGCCTCAGTGCCGTGCAGAGCGCGGTCAAGCAGGCGAGGGAGGCTCCGGCGGAATATGACGCGGACGGCAACGAAATCGACAAGGTAAAGCGGATTGACGCGACAAAGCTGATTTCCGCCTCGGATTTCGTCACGGCAATGGGAAAATACATGACCGAAAAGCTCGGTCTGCCGTCCGGTCTTGCGCCGGACGATGTGCGCACGATGGTCGGCGTCTATTACAGTATGCGTCAGGTCGGCTTCAGCAAGACCATCACCTTCACCCTCGCGGACGATGTTTCGATGGACCTCATCGCCTACATCAAGGAGCATCACGAGGACTATCCGGGCGTTGAGGTGCAGAGCGAAGCTGTGCGCCAGTACGACACGACAGCCGCCGCTCATGTGCTTGGCACGGTGGGCGTGGTGGACGCGAGCGAGTGGAAGGACACCTATCAGGCGTTTCCCGGCTACCAGATGACCTCGGTCGTGGGCAAGACCGGCCTCGAAAAGTCGCTCGAAAGCTATCTGCACGGCTCGTCCGGCTCGCGCACGGTCGAAACCGACCTCGGCGGCAACGCGGTCGCGGAGCAGTCCACCGAAGCGCCCCATCCGGGCGACAACGTGGTAACGACCATCGACCTCGATTTGCAGGAAGCCGCTGAGCGGTCGCTTGCGGAAAACCTCGCCGGGAACGGTCGAGGCGGCGCGGCGGTCGCGCTCGACCCGAACACGGGCGAAGTCCTCGCGATGGCGTCCTACCCGACATACAGCCTGGCGGACTACTACTCGACCTCGGCGGCCGAGGACCGCACAAGCGACAGCCGTCACCCCGAGATGAACCGCGCGACAAGCGGCGTTTATCCGCCCGGCTCGACCTTCAAGGTGCTGTCCGCGATTGCGGGTCTGGAGGAGGGCGTCATTGACGCGAACACCCAGATCACCTGCACGGGCGTTTTCGAGTACGGCGGACAGAAATTCACCTGCAACAACCACGACACCCCGATGACGCTCGACGTCACAAGTGCGCTCAAGTATTCGTGCAACACCTTTTTCTATACGGTCGGCCAGAAGCTGACCGGCGCACATCTGGAAAAGTGGTCCGAGCGGTTCGGTCTGGGCGTTGTCACCGGAATCGGCATCGGTGAGCGCTCCGGCCATGCGGCAGGCCCGACCTACCGCGCCGAAATGAAGAAAGCCGACCCCTCGACCCGCGACTGGCAGGGCGGCGACGACGTGATGGCGGCCATCGGTCAGTCGGATAACGGCTTTACGCCGCTCCAGCTTGCAGACTATATCTCCGCCGTCGTCAACGGCGGCACGCTCTACCAGCCGACGCTCGTGCGGAGCATCAAAAGCTACGACTTTTCAAGCGTCATCAAGAGCGAAACGCCGAGCGCCAAGGAAAAAATCGAGCTTTCGGACGAAACCCGCCGCCTTGTCATGCAGGGCATGAGCGAGGTTACGGACGAGGGCGGCACGGCCGGCAGCGTGTTCGCGGACTATCCCATCAAGGTCGGCGGCAAGACCGGCACGGCGGAAACCTACGAAAACGGCGAAGCGTTCGATAACGGTCTGTTTATCGCGTTCGCGCCGTTCGAGAACCCGGAAATCGTTATCTGCGTGGTCGGCGAGGGCGCGGGGCACGGCGCATACGTCGCGCCGGTCGTCCGCGATATGCTCGACGAGTTCTTCACCGCGGACAAAGTGGAAAATGTTGACGCGGTACCGGCGGAAAACACGCTTTTACGATAAGTTTTTTCCGAGTGTCCGCGCACGCAGCAGAAAAAGTTTGCCTGACCGCTTGTCAAATTCATGGCGTTAGTTTATAATGTAACCAAATAGAACTTACACGGTCTGCGCGGAAAAATATTCGGGCAGGCTCACTTTCGGAGGCTGTATGTTAAAGGTAATTCTGGTGGCGTCCGGTAAGGGCGGAACAGGAAAAACCTCTCTTACCGCCGGCGTCGGTGCGGCGCTCGCCGCAAACGGGCATCGGGTGCTCGTCATCGACGGCGACTGCGGCCTTCGGAATCTGGATATCGTACTGGGCATGTCGGACCGGGTGGTCTACTCGTTCGCTGACGTGGCAGGGGGGACGGTCACGCTCGAAACCGCGATGGCGCGTCACCCGGTATACGATACGCTCTATCTGCTGACCGCACCGGCGAAGGTGCCCGCGCTGAGCGAGCGCGGCATGGACCAGCTCGCAAAGCAGGCAGAGCAGGCCGGATTTGATTATCTCATCATCGACGGCCCGGCGGGACTCCCGGCGGAGATGTCCTTTCTGGCGCATATCGCCACGCAGGCCATCATCGTCACCGCGACCGACCGTGCCTGTGTGCGCGGCGCGGAGCGCTGCGCCCGTACCATCGAGCAGGAATACTGCATCCAGCGCATCCGCATGGTGCTCAACCGCGTGCGTCCGAGACTCATCAGCCGCGGCCGGTCGGGCAACATCGACGACGCCATGGACGAGGCAGGTCTGCCGCTGCTCGGCATCGTGCCGGAGGACGAGGACCTCATCGCCTGCGGCAACAGCGGAACGAGCATCATCGCCGCAAAGAAACACGGCGCGGCGAAGGCGTATCAGAACATCGCGCACCGTCTGGACGGCGAGCGGGTGCCGCTGATGAAGATATAATCGTCACAGAGAGACAAAAATCTGACGTTGACACAAGCCAACTATCGGGATAAGGAAGGAGACGTTTGGAAATGAATATAGCACTCATCGCACATGACCGCAAAAAAGAACTGATGGTTCAGTTCTGTATGGCATACTGCGGTATTCTGGCAAAGCATAATATCTGCGCGACCGGCACGACCGGCAAGTTCGTCGAGGAGGCAACCGGCCTCAAGATCGACAAGTGTCTGGCCGGCATGCAGGGCGGCGAGGAGCAGATTTCCGCGCGTGTCGCCTACAACGAGATCGACCTTGTGCTGTTTTTCCGCGATCCGATGTCCAACTCGCAGTACGAGCCGGACGTTCACGCCATCGCGCGTCTGTGCGATATGCACAACATTCCGATCGCGACCAACTCGGCAACGGCTGAAATGCTCATCCTCGGTCTTGACCGCGGCGATCTGGATTGGCGAAATATTGTCAACCCGAAGAACAGAAAGTAACAACAACAGAACGCTGCACCGGATGGGAAAAATCCCCGTTCGGTGCATTCCGTCTGTCTTGAGGAGAATTGAAACATGGAAAAAGTGAAACCCAGAACCCTTTCCGGCTTTATGGAGCTGCTCCCGGCACCGCAGGTGCAGATGGAGCGCATCATGCAGGTGCTGCGTGAGACCTACGCGCTCTACGGCTTCTATCCGCTCGACACACCGCTCATCGAGTCCTCCGAGGTGCTGCTCGCCAAGGGCGGCGGCGAGACCGAGAAGCAGATCTACCGCTTCACCAAGGGCGACAGCGACCTTTCGCTGCGCTTCGACCTCACCGTTCCGCTCGCGAAGTACGTCGCGCAGCACTACGGCGAGCTGACCTTCCCGTTCCGCCGCTTCCAGATCGGCAAGGTTTACCGCGGCGAGCGCGCACAGCGCGGCCGTTTCCGCGAGTTCTATCAGGCCGACATCGACGTTATCGGCGACGGCAAGCTGGACATTATCAACGAGGCCGAGGTGCCGAGCATCATCTATAAGACCTTCACCTCGCTCGGTCTCGAGCGCTTCAAAATCCGCATCAACAACCGCAAGGTGCTCAACGGCTTCTTCGCGATTCTCGGCCTGACCGAGAAGGCGGGCGACGTCATGCGCACCATCGACAAGCTCGAAAAAATCGGCGCGGAGAAGGTAAAGACCATCCTCGTTGAGGATTTCGGCGTGGAAGCGGCAACCGCAGACGAGCTGCTGAAGTTCATCGAAACCCCGGGCGGCACCGAGGGTATCCTCGCGGCGCTGGAGGGCTACAAGGGCAAAAACGAGGTGTTCGACCTCGGCGCGGAGGAGCTGAAGACGGTTGCGAACTACATGACTGCTTTCGGCGTTCCGGCGGACCACTTCGAAATCGACCTGACCATCGCACGCGGTCTGGACTACTACACCGGCACCGTGTACGAAACCGCGATGCTCGACCATCCGGAAATCGGCTCCATCTGCTCGGGCGGCCGCTACGACAACCTTGCCGAGTATTACACCGACAAGCAGCTGCCGGGCGTCGGCATTTCCATCGGTCTGACCCGTCTGTTCTACGTGCTCGGCGAGCAGGGCTACCTGAACGACCAGATGAACAAGGCGCCGGCGGACGTTCTCATTCTGCCGATGACCGACGACATGGGCGCGGCCATCAAGACCGCTACCGCTCTGCGTTCTGCGGGTATCCGCACCCAGCTCTACGGCGAGCAGAAAAAGTTCAAGCACAAGATCGGCTACGCCGACAAGCTCGGCATTCCGTTCGTTATCTTCCTCGGCGAGGACGAAATCAATGCGGGCGTGGTTGCTGTCAAGGATATGGAGTCCGGCGAGCAGGTCAAGGTTTCGCTCGATGAGGCGGTAAACCTCATCCGCGCGGGTCTGGCAAAGAAGAACGAGGGCAAGGTAATCTGCGATAAGTCTATCTGACGCAGCGATCGACCCCGCGGAAAACATATTTCATATTGTTATCGTTCACCACACACGTTTGCATTCGGAGGTGCGTTTGATGGAAAAATTCGTCTGGAGCTGTACCAAGTTTCTCGCGGCGCTGCTTTGCGCGTTCTGCCTGAGTACGCTGCTGTATCTGGCGGGATATGCCAATGTAGACGTTGTTTCTCTCATTGTTGGACTGGTTTGCGCGGTCTGGATCTATGCCATGGAAATCTTTCCGGTTTTCCATCAGGACAAGAAAGAGTAACCACGTGAACTGCATCTGGAGGTGCGTTCTATGAAAAAACTGATCTGGGGTTGTACACAGATGATCGTGGGGATGCTCGGCGTGATTGCGTCGCTCATTTTCTTTGTATTCGGCGCGTGGGGCTGGCTGTCTGACGCGCTTCAGGTAATTTCCTTTATCCTGCTCTTTCTCTGCGCCTTTGTGGTGTTCCGGGGATACTTCGACTGCGTTCGCCCGGCACTCGCGGACGATAAGACTTCCGAATAACTTTTTGGCAACAAATCTTAGAAATAAGGATTGATAAAACATGAATAACACATCTATCGCAGGCATGAAGCGCACCCATATGTGCGGCGAGCTTCGTCTGGAGCACGCAGGTCAGACCGTTACCGTAAACGGCTGGGTTGACCGCGTGCGCGACAACGGCGGCGTACTGTTTCTGCTGCTGCGCGACCGCGCAGGCATCGTGCAGTGCACCTTCGACAAGTCGGTAAACGCCGACCTGTTCGACATCGCGTTCACCTGCCGCACCGAGTTCGTCGTTGCGGTCAAGGGCAAGCTCGTGGCGCGTGACGCGGCGGCTGTCAACAAGAAGATGCCGACCGGCGAGGTCGAGATCATCGCCGAGGACATCCGTATCCTCTCCAAGGCCGAGACCACCCCGTTCGAAATCGACGACAACAAGGAGGTCGGCGACCAGATCCGTCTGAAGTACCGCTACCTTGACCTGCGCCGCCCGTCCATGCAGCGCAATCTGATGCTGCGTCACCGCGTCACGCAGGTAGCACGCAACTACTTCGACGAGCACGGCTTCCTCGAAATCGAGACCCCGATGCTCACCAAGTCCACCCCCGAGGGCGCACGCGACTACCTCGTGCCGAGCCGCGTACATCCGGGCAAGTTCTACGCGCTGCCGCAGTCCCCGCAGCAGTACAAGCAGCTGCTCATGCTCTCCGGCATGGACCGCTACATCCAGATCACCCGCTGCTTCCGTGACGAGGACCTGCGCGCCGACCGTCAGCCGGAGTTCACCCAGATCGACCTTGAGATGTCGTTCGTTGAGCAGGACGACGTTATCGCGGTAAACGAGGGCTTCCTCCAGCGCGTATTCAAGGAAGTTCTGGACGTTGATATTCAGCTTCCGCTGCCGCGCATGACCTGGCAGGACGCAATGGACAAGTACGGCTCGGACAAGCCGGACGTCCGTTTCGGCTTCGAAATCCGCGATATTTCGGATATTGCGAAGAACTGCTCGTTCAAGGTGTTCAAGGACACCGTCGAGAACGGCGGCACGGTCCGTCTCATCAACGTGAACGGCTACGCGGACAAGTTCCCGCGCAAGGAGATCGACAAGCTCGGTGAGTTCGTCAAGACCTACCGCGCAAAGGGCCTCGCGTGGATGAAGCTCGCCGCTGACGGCAGCATGACCTCCTCGTTTGCGAAGTTCCTCTCCGAGGACGAAATCGCAGCCATCAAGGAGCGTGCAGGCGCGAAGGAGAACGACCTGCTGTTCGTTGTTGCGGACGCAGACTGGCAGACCGCCGCTGTCGCTCTGGGCGCACTGCGCTGCGAGCTGGCAAAGCGCCTCGGCCTCGCGAAGAAGGACGACTTTAAGCTCCTGTGGGTCACTGAGTTCCCGCAGTTCGAGTACAGCGAGGAGGAGAACCGCCTCGTTGCGATGCACCATCCGTTCACCGCGCCGATGGACGAGGATATTCCGCTGCTCGACACCGACCCGGCCAAGGTCCGCGCCAAGGCTTACGATATTATCCTGAACGGCTGCGAGCTGGGCGGCGGCTCCATTCGTATCCACGACCCCGAGCTTCAGACCAAGATGTTCGAGGCGCTCGGCTTCACCGAGGAGAAGGCCAAGGAGCAGTTCGGCCACCTCATCACTGCGTTCTCCTACGGCGCACCTCCGCACGGCGGCCTCGCTTACGGTCTTGACCGTCTGTGCATGCTGCTCGCCGGTCTGGACTCCATCCGCGACGTCATCGCGTTCCCGAAGGTTCAGAACGCGTCCGACCTGATGATGAACTGCCCGGACATCGTAGACGACAAGCAGCTTGACGACCTCTCAATCGCGGTCACCCGCGTCGAGGAAGAGCCGGAAGCATAAGCGTCTGACACGCAAGCATATAAAGAGCCGCTGTGCCCGAAAACACAGCGGCTTTGCTTTTATCCGAGAGAAAGAGGGCAATCTGTGGGTAAACATGAACTGAAAAGTAAAAAAGACGAAGGAAAATGGAACTGGGCGCTGCTTGCGGTGAACGTGCTGCTGACGCTGTGCTTCGCGGCGGTTTTCTGGCCCATCCTGCACAAAGGCTCGCTGTCCTTCCTCGACAAGACCTCGAACCTGCTTGCGCTTGCGGCGTTTCTGCCGCTCGTGCTGCGTCCGTGGAAGAAGGCGCCGGCACCGCTTGCGCTCGTCCATGACCTGCTGCTGCTCGGCAGCGCGTCGGCGGTGAGCGTGGTCACAGTCGAGTACATGGTCAAGGGCGGCAGCGTGGGACTCGAGCAGTCGTTCTGGCAGGGGTGGCTGTGCTACATCGGCCTGTACGCCGCCGCCTACCTCATCACCGCCCGCGGCAGGCTTGCGGTCTGCGTCGGCATGGGCATCAGCCTGCTGCACGGCCTCATCGACCACTACGTCATGCTGTTTCGCGGCACGCCGGTCATGCTGAGCGACGTATTCTCCATCGGCACGGCGGCCAACGTCGCGCAGGGTTACTCTGCACCGGTCGAGCTGTCCGTGCTGCGCGGCGTGAGCGCGGCGGTGCTGTACTGCGTGTGCGTCTGCCTGATGCAGCGCCGCTGGAAGCTGTTCGACCGGTGGTATGTGCGGCGCGGCTGCTCGCTCATCGTCGTTGCGCTCGCGGCGTATGCCGTTCACTACGGGCTCGGCATCACGGGCACGGGCATCAATTTCTGGGCGTCGAGCCGCTCTTACAGCGAGTTCTACTACTTCCTGCGGTGCGCAGGCAAGTCCATCGTCCGCGCACCCGAGGGGTACGGTGCGGACGCGCTTGACGCGCTCGCCTCGACCTACGAGGGCAAGCAGGGCACGCACACGCCCAACATCATCGTTATCATGAACGAGTCGTTCTCCGACCTCGGCGTGGTGGGCGATTTCGAGACCAACGAGGACTATATGCCGTTCGTGCACAGCCTTCAGCAGGGCGCGAAGAACACCGTGACGGGCAATCTGCTCGTTTCGACCTTCGGCGGCGGCACGGCAAACACCGAGTTCGAGTTCCTGACCGGCGACACGATGGCGTTCCTGCCGTTCGGCTGCTCGCCGTATCAGATGTACGTCAAGAGCGCCATGCCGAGCCTTGTCGGCGGTCTGGAGGCGCAGAACTACCAGACGGTCGCGATGCACCCGTACCTCTCGACCTCGTGGAACCGTCCGCAGGTCTACTCCTCGTTCGGCTTCGACGAGCAGTGCTACGAGGACAGCTTCCCGGCGGACGCCGAGCGCGTGCGCGGCCGAGTCAGCGACAGCGCAAGCTATAAGAAGATCATCGAGCTGTACGAAAGCAAGCCGGAGGGACAGCCGTTCTTCCTGTTTGACGTTACGATGCAGAACCACGGCGGCTACGAGCGCGAGGGTTATCCGGCGTTCGAGGAGAAAATTCACCTGACAGGGGAGTACGAGGGAAAGTATCAGCAGGTCGATACCTACCTTTCTCTCGTGCGCTGCTCGGACGACGCGGTGCAGGAGCTTATCAACTATTTCGCAAAGGTTTCCGATGATACCGCCATCATTTTCTTCGGCGACCATCAGCCGAATGTTCCGGCGGCGTTTTACGATGACCTTTACGGCAACACGGACGCCGAGCGCTCGCGCGAGCAGGAGCAGACCAAGCTCATGACACCGTTCTTCATCTGGGCGAACTACGACATTCCGTCGCAGAACGGTGTCGAAATCAGCGCAAATTACCTGTCTGCCCTCACGCTGAACGTGCTCGGGTGCTCGACCTCGGGCTTCGACGAGATGCGGCTTGCGACCCGCGAGAGCGTGCCGCGCATCAACAACTACGGCTACTACCTCGCCGACGGCTCGTGGCACGACGACGAAACGCTGTCCGAATGCGGGGAGTTGACCGGCTACCGCGAGGCGCAGTACGCGCAGATTTTTGATGCAAAAAAACGGAAAAACGAGTGGTATCTTCCGTAAAATTACGCACACGTTTGCGTACACGACACCGGGCGTTTCCCATGCGAGGGGAGCGTCCGGTTTTGGTTTTTCCTGTTATGAAAATCTACCCTTTTTCAGATGAAAGTGCTAAAAAGTGAAATCAATCTTTGTGAAAAACATAACAACCAACGTCGAAATGTACAAAAACATAACATTGTTTATGTGCAAATCACCAAAGTATAAGGAAAAACGAAAAAATACTTTGCCAACGTATAGATATGGTGTTAAAATGATTGACGGAAAACGAGAGCATTGTTTCTCAACCCGACGCGATCATCGATAAAAAATCGACGATCCTTTTTTTCGGATGTTGCGTGCCCGTACACGCAGGGAAATAAAGTTCTGTTTGGTAAGCTGCGGAAAACCGGCAGGAGGGAAACCTGTTTTTCGCAAAAAATATTTATTACTCTTGAAGGGGAGAAAAGGATGAACTTCGTAAACTCCATGGCGTTTACCGCGATTACCTTTGTTGGTTTCACGGCACTCGTCGCACTCATCTCGTGGTGGAAGACCCGTGGTGACAACCTCGAGACCCAGGACGGCTACTATCTCGGCGGCCGCAGCCTGACCGGCCCGGTCATCGCCGGTTCTCTGCTGATGACCAACCTTTCCGCAGAGCAGCTCGTCGGCAATAACGGCCAGGCTGTCCGCGTAGGCATGTCCACGATGGGCTGGGAGGTAACCTCCGCAATCGCTCTGGTTATCCTGGCATTCGTACTCATGCCGAAGTACCTCAAGACCGGTCTGACCACCGTACCGCAGTTCTTTGAGCAGCGCTACGACGAGGGCACCCGCCGTCTGGTATCTCTTATCGTTCTGCTGAGCTATGTCGTTATCATGCTGCCGAACATTCTGTACGCCGGCGCACAGGTATTCGTCAACATCTTCGGCATCGACGAGATGTTCGGCATTTCCCGTTTCGCAGCAATCGCTATCGTCTGTGTAGCAACCGCTATCGTAGGCTCCATCTACGCAATCTTCGGCGGCCTGAAGGCAATCGCACTGTCCGACTCCATCAACGGCCTCGGCCTGATCGTCGGCGGCCTGCTCGTTCCGGTATTCGGCTTCATGTTCCTGTCCGGCCAGCTGGGCGGCGACGGCTCCTTCATGGACGGCTTTGACAAGTTCCTGCACACCGACCCGTCTTACCTCAACGCAATCAACGAGGTCAACACGCCGGAGCCGTGGCTCCCGTGGCCGCTTCTGTTCACCGGTCTGCTGGTCAACAACATGTACTACTGGGCAACCAACCAGTCCATCATCCAGCGTACCTTCGGTGCTAAGAACCTGAAGGAAGCACAGAAGGGCGCCGTATTCGCAGGCTTCCTCAAGATCATGACCCCGCTCATCATCGTTGTTCCGGGCGTTATCTGCGCACTGGCTTACCCGGGCACCAACTGGGGTTCCGGCGACTCCGCATACCCGATGCTGGTTGCACAGGTTATGCCGAAGCCGATCCTGGGCTTCTTCGCAGCTGTTATGTTCGGCGCGATCCTGTCCTCCTTTAACTCGGTTCTGAACTCCGCATCCACCATCTACGCACTCGACATTCACCGTCCGCTGTTCAACCCGACCGCATCTGATGCCCGCATGGTTAAGATCGGCCAGAACTTCGGTACTGTCGTAGCGGTTATTTCCACCATCATGTCCCCGTTCATGCTCTACATGGGCGGTATCACGAGCTTCGTAAACTCTGCTTTCGCGGCATTCAACACCCCGATCTTCGTCTGCCTGATCTGCGGCTTCTTCTGGAAGAAGGTTCCGGCCATCGCTGCAAAGATCGTTATCCCGGTGCACGTTGTTCTGTACTTCATTCTCCAGTTCGGTCTGCGTAACGTCATTCCGTTCCTGCACAACATCCACTACCTGTACTTCACCGCTATCCTGTTCATCTTCGACATGATCCTGATGTGGGTCATCGTCAAGAAGTGCCCGCGCGAAAAGGATTTCGAGCTGAAGGACGTAGGTGCAGTAGACCTGACTCCGTGGCACAACGGCAAGGTCTGGGCTACCGTAACCCTCATCATCATGTGCCTCGCTTACGTAATCTTCTCTCCCCTTGGCTTCGGCAAGAGCGAGAAGACCACCTACCAGTCTTATCTGGAAAACCAGTCCAACGCTTCGGTTGTTACCACCGTACAGGATTAAACTTCAAATCGACTGACCTTCCAAGGGGACCGCTTCGGCGGTCCCCTTTTCAATGCGCGCTGACGCGCGGCGGGATGCGAGGAAGGGAACGGTGCAGGGAGAGGGCAGGTAAGGGAGGGTATGAATATAACATAAGCGACACTGTTGCTTCAGGCGTCCTTTATCAGACAGCTCTGTGACGGATTTACGGTAATTTTTATCCGGATTTGCTTATCACTGGGGAATTTGTAAACAGTTTTCGAACTTTTTGTTTTTCTGCTCGCAAATCGTTGCAATCGGGCGGAAAAATGTGTATACTTAGTCAGAGATTGAGAACGGAAAGATGATTTTCCACCAATTCCACACAAAATTGCCACACTGATGCTTCATTATAAATAATGATTCACCGAAAGGAGCGTACAGAATATGCGTATTCTGCTGATAGACAAATCCGACAGCGAACTGATTGAGCAGGCGCTGAAGCAAGAGCGTATTCCGCTTGACCGGATGCAGCCGTCGGAGTCCGATGATTCGATCGTAATTCCTGAGGACATTTACGATGCCGCCATTCTGACGGCGAGCGACATCGCATACAGCCGCGGCGCCCGCACCTGCGAGCGGATTACCGCGCTGCGCGAGGAGAACGCGGGCGTTCCGCTTCTCGTCATCCTGCCGCACCCGTCTGCGCACGACCGCGCGAACCTGCTGAACGCGGGCGCGGACTACGTGCTCTCCGACCCGTTCGCCGACGAGGAGCTTCTCGCCGTGCTTCATGCGCTGGCCCGCCGCACACCGATCCTGCGCAACGAGATACTGACGGTCGGCGACCTGACCTTTGACCGCCGCCGCTGCACCATTTCGAGCAGCAAGGGCGAAATCCGCCTGTCCGGCAAGGAGATGCAGCTCGTTGATGTGTTCATGTCGAGCCCCGGTCAGGTCATCTCGCGCGAGCTTATCAAGGCCAAGGTCTGGGGCGAAATGCGGCCCTCGACCTACAACTCCATCGAGGTTTATCTCACCCTGCTGCGCCGCAAGTTCCGTTCCATCGGCTCGGAAGCACGCATCTGCGCCGAGCGCGGCATGGGCTACTATCTCGCGGACTGATACAGAAAAAGCACCCGGAACGCCGAATAAACGGTCTGTTCCGGGTGCTCTTTTATCCTTTTCGGTAGTGCGAGGGCGACACACCGTACACGCTGCGGAAGCGCTTGATGAAGTAGCTGAAGTTGTCGAAGCCGACGGTAAAGCCGACCTCCATGACCGGCAGGTCGGTCTCGCGCAGCAGACGCGCCGCCTGCTCGATGCGCAGGGAGTTTACGTGTTGGGTGAAGGTGCGGCCGAAGTTCTCCTTGAAGAAGGTGCTGAAATACTGCGGCGACAGGCCGAAGTGCGCGGCGACCTCGGTGAGCGAGAGGCGCTCGGTGAAGTGCTCGCCGAGATAGCCGACGATCTCGCGCAGCTGACGCGCCTTGTAGTCCGCGCCGGGGCGCATACTCCGCCCTTCGAGGCGGCCGTACTGGGCGCAGACCGCGACGATGCCGAGCAGGGCGGCCTTAACGGCGAGCTGACAGCCGGGGGCCTGCTGCTGCCACGCGCGGACGATCTGTGCGAGGAGGGTGCGCACCTCGGCCTGACCGGGTTCGCCGGCGCGGATGCAGGTCGAAAAGCGCAGCTTTCCCTGCGCGAGCGGCTCAAGGAGGGCGAACTCGGTTTCGTCGGCGCGGGCGAACTGGAGAAAATCCGCCGCGAAAACGAACGAGCGGAACTGGTTCTCGCGCCCGGCGGCGCGTATCTCGTGCAGCTCCTCGGAGGCGGCGAAAAAGATGTCGCCCCGCGTGCCCTCGTAAACGTGGTCGGATATCGTCAGCGACACGCGGCCGCTGTCCACCTCGATGACCTCAAGCTCGGGATGCCAGTGATAGGGGATGAAATCGCTGTCACCGGCCTCGCTCCCGTCGAGCGCGGGATAGACCTGAAAAGGGAAGGAGAGCGTTCCGTGCTCCTTGCGTTCGCGTCTTGCGGCGTCCATGGCGTTCCTCCTTGCGGTTCTGCGGTGATTTTCCTTTCGCGGGAAACTCCTTAAAATCGTGTTATTCGTTCTGAATTTATTGCAAGCGTTTTTGCGGTAATCTGCTATAATTATAATCGTAAAAGGAACTACACGCAAGAGTGCGGAAAAAGAAAATCGTATTTTTGTTGTATCATTTGCGAAAAGAGACTTCTGTCTTTTTGTAACAAATGACGAAGTGGTTCCGTCAGCACGCAAGTGGTTGCGCCGCAGCGGACTTTCGTGCTATAATAAAAGGTGGACAGGTCCGGTCAAGGCCGGTCCGCCGGGCGCAGGGTGTTTTCCGCTCTGTGCACCGAACCAAAAAAATTATTTTTTGGAGGGAGATTTACTATGTACATGGATAAGCAGGTCAAGCGCGGATACAACGAGTATATCCGTCTTGACGAAGGCATCGGCAAGGATGCCATGATGGACGTTGCTCTCCTCGTGATGGAGGATGGCGACACCTGGAGCTGCGAGGAGCCGGAAAAGGAAGTTGCAGCGCTGGTATTCGACGGCAAGTGCACCATCAAGTGGGAGAATGAGTCCTACGACGTTGACCGTCCGAACCCGTTCGACTACAATCCGTCCTGCCTGCACGTATGCAAGGGCGTAAAGTTCGAGATCATCGCGCACGGTCCGTGCAACATCTACATCCAGAAGACTTTGAACGAAAAGACCTTCCCGAGCAAGATGTACAAGCCGGAAGACACCGACACCTGGGCACGCGGCAACAAGGGCGAGCTGATGGGCTGCATCAAGCGCGACGTTCGCACCTGCTTCGATCTTGACAACGCACCGTACTCCAACATGGTACTGGGCGAGGTCGTCAACCTGCCGGGCAAGTGGTCCTCTTACCCGCCGCATCATCATCCGCAGCCGGAGTGCTACTTCTACCGCTTCGACAAGCCGATGGGCTTCGGCGCAGGCTGGGGCAACGGCGAGATTTACGAGACCCATCACAACGGTCTTGCGATCATCACCGACAAGATGCACTCTCAGGTAACCGCACCGGGTTACTCCTGCTGCTACGCATGGGGCATCCGTCATCTGCCGGGCGACCCGTGGGACAAGACCCGCATCGATGACGAGGAGCATCTGTGGCTGCTTGAGGACGATGCAAACGACCATATCTGGCACTGCCCCTCCGGCAACTAAAGCCTGCCGGAGTATAGGGGGGACGCTGTCCCCCCTATATA
>ERZ773204.1209-NODE-1209-length-20722-cov-11.320027_pt1 | contig 20722 bp, 9 predicted proteins | sample MGYA00581007_ERZ773204 | MGnify/ENA primary metagenome ERZ773204 (study PRJEB29015, sample SAMEA2737757) | human gut metagenome | biome: human gut; feature: human-associated habitat; material: faeces | place: China | collected 2012 ... | reverse complement strand
CTTTAGTTAGCATATTCTGTTTTGACCCAAAGCCATTATCTCATATTTCGCGGTCTATGTCAACGCTTTAATGTGTTAAAGTGTAAATTTTCTTCTGCTTTCTTCTTTTTTATCTCCGATGCGTCCGTGCGCATTTTTTCAGTGTGTCCTCTAATCGGTTCTCTCCTGCAAAGCTGATCTTCACTACCATGCCCTTGTCGAGATAGCAATAAGGGTTCTTGATCTGCGAAATGAAATCGACCATCCGCTCCCGCTGCGACAAGTCTTTTCTAATTTCCACTTCGTTGATGTCTACCAGTTCCTTGCGGTTCACATTACGGAGATCGGTCTGCGCCATCTGGCGCAGGCTTTCCATGGTGTGATAGGTTCGTGCAGTTGTTTCGGTCATTCACTCATTCCTTTCTGTTTTTTGGGTGGTGTGTCAGCCTCTTTCACTTATAGAATTGGAGAAAGGCCATTTCGCAAGGTATTTTCAAAAAATTTTTTGATTTTTTCAAAAACACCTTGCGAAACACGCTCTGCCCGATTCTAAAGATAGAAGAACCCGAAAAATGCGTAAGGCTACGGCTTCCACCGTAAGTAGCGCAAGATTCGCCTGTGTCCGCTCAAAACTCACTTTCGTGATTTTTCCCGGACGGCAATCTTGATGGGGATTCCGTTCCCCATTCCCACGGTACGCGCAAAATCATAGATTTTGGCTGTCTGGCTTCCACTAAAGTGGTCGCAGCCGACTGCCTACGGCTTGTCGGGAAGTTCTTGCAAATAACAGAATCAGGAGGGCACTACAATGGCAAGGCCAAAGAAAGAACAGAATCTACACAGAGGTTATCGCGTATATATTAGATTCAATGAATTGGAATATGCGCTTGTTTCCGACTATGCGAAAGAACTGGGTATGCCCATCGGCACTTATGTCCGTAAGTGTACCCTGCGGGAAAAGCCAGAAATTCATTACAGTGTTGTAGCCGACACTTCTGAAATCCATCAGCTAGTCACAATCGCTGCTGGCATCGGAAACAATCTGAATCAGATTACCCGCTATCTGCACAGTGGTGGAAAAATCACCGTCAGTATCGTAGACGAAATTAAAAAGTGCATCACAGAAGTTCGGGAACTTCGTCGAGAAATTGTTCACTTGGGAGGAATCTATGGCAATCCTAAAACACTTCGCAGTAAAAAACGCTGACTACGGTGCTGTTATTGATTACTTGAAATACCAGCATGATGAGTTTCACCTCGTTCCCATCCTTGATGAAAACGGCAATTCCATGCTCCGGGATGAGTTTTATTTTGATGGATTGAACTGCAATCCTGAAGCATTCGATCTTGAGTGTGAATTGCTCAACCAGCAATACCATAAAAATCAAAGATATGATGAAATCAAATGCCACCATTACATCATCAGCCACGATCCCATGGATGTTGCCGATCATGGTTTGACCGGGGAACAAGCACAAGCTATTGGCATGGAATATGCCAAAGCAAATTTTCCTGGGCATCAGGCACTTGTCTGCACTCATACAGACGGCAGCAACAACTCCGGTAATATCCATACCCATATCATTATCAACAGCCTACGAAAAGAAGATATAGCCTCTCAGCTTTATACTGAACGTGCCAGCGACTGCAAGGCCGGATATAAGCACCATCTGACAAAAGAGTATCTCCGTCATTTACAAGGTTCTCTTATGGGCATCTGCCAACGCGAGGGATTGTATCAGGTCGATCTGCTCTCTCCTGCCGCAGAAAAAATCACACAGCAGGAATATCATGCCCAGCGCAGAGGACAGCTAAATCTTGATATGGCCAACATGGAGATTATGGCAGAAGGCATCGCACCCATGAAAACAAAATTTGAAACCAACAAAGAAAAAATCCGCAATGCCATCAACGACATTGCGGAACGTGCGAAATCTTTTGAAGAATTTCAGCGGCTACTCAAAGCAGAATACGGAATACAGGTTAAAGACCATAGAGGGCGATTCAGTTATCTTCCCTCTGACCGACAGAAATTCATCTCTGCCAGAAAGCTGGGAAGTCATTACGACCGAGAATACCTTTTGCAGCTCTTTGAAGAAAATGCACTCGCCGCTGAACAGAATCAGGCGCAATGGGTGCAGGATGATCCTATCACCATTCTGTTCATCAAATCCGACCTGCGTCTTGTGGTTGATTTACAGAATTGCATTAAGGCACAGCAAAGCCGAGCCTATGCCCAGAAAGTAAAAATCAGCAATTTGCAGCAAATGGCTAAAACTGTTGCCTACATTCAGGAGCATGGGTATGATACTCAGAAAAAATTGCAAGATACCACAGATACGATTCAGTCCAAAATGGCAAAAGCCCGCAGCGATGCCAAGCTCACTGAAGCCAAACTGAAAAGAGTGAACGAACAGATTCATTATCTGGGACAGTATCTTTCTACAAAATCGGTCTACGCTGATTTTCTGAAATCCACCAATAAAAAGGATTCCCGGCAGAACCATGCAGACGAGATTGCCAAATATGAAGAAGCGTTGCAATTTCTAAAGCAACATTCACCAGACGGGAAACTTCCAACCATGAAAGACCTGCGTTCTGAAAAAGAACTTCTGGTACAGCAGAAGAGCGCACAATATGAAACTTACCAGTATTTCAAAGACTACCACCGTGAATTACAAACTGTCTGTTCAAATGTCGAAAACATCTTGAATCAACCCTCCGTACAAAAGCACGCCACGCGTGAATTCACGCTATAACCTTCCGGCAGACGCGTCTTGTTACATTGCTGACGCATCTTATTACATTGCTTCAGATATATAAAAAAGAAAAAATTCCGCATGACATAAAGAAAGTGATTGACAAGCCCTCATTTTAGTGATAAAATACTAGTCAACAGATCCCGCCAAGCCTCTCTACGATGCTCAAACCGGCGGGCCTTTTCATTTTATGAGGATTGTACAAATGAAACCCTATCCAAAGAATATATATCAGACTGCTGCTCTGATTCAAAAGTACAAAGATGCTGGTCTAGTAATAACTGATGACCAGAAAGTAGAAACGGCTTTAAATGAGATTGGATTTTATCGTCTGCGCGGATATAGTTTTCATCTCTATGATAACGCCACTAAAAAATACATACCAAATGTCGCGTTCGACACCATTTGTCACATCTACAACTTTGACATGGAGTTGCGCTCTTTACTATTTGGCATGACCTGTAAAATAGAAGTTGCTCTTCGTTCCAGATTTTGCGAAGCTCTCCTGCAGAAAAATGATGCGCTGATTTACCTTGACCCTTCTATCTTCAAGGATAAAGCGATATTTTGGCGAAACACTGCATCCATTTCATCAGAAATTGCACGTTCAACAGATGTATTTATCACCCACAATTATGACAACCATGATGGGCAGATTCCCCTTTGGGCTGCTGTTGAAGTAATGTCTTTTGGAACGCTTTCCAAGTATATCAAGAATCTTTCAACAGGCACAGATTCTGTATATCCCAGTCTGGCCCAGTTTTATAAATACACTTCTGCAAAAGGTAACCTTGCCACTCCAAGCCTTGAGATGTTCTCATCCTGGATTCATGCTGTTGTTGTTCTGCGGAACATTTGCGCTCACAACTCCAGAATATATAATCGTTCCCTTACGACAAAGCCCAAGCTATTAAGTGTCGATCAGCAAAATCCGGCTCCACGCTATTGTGGTCTTTATCATTTCTTGCTCGCCATGAAATATTTACGTCCATCCGATGACGAATGGAACGATTTTATCACTAGCTTTGATGCACTTCTAAACAAGTATCAGCGCGATATTGACCTCGGAAAATTGCATTTGCCTTCTGACTGGAGGAATCATGTCTGATTCTTCCGCATATAATATTAGGACAGATCCAGTCAAGCCTCTCTACGATGCTCAAACCGACTGGCCGTCAAAAGAGGGATAGCTTTTTATAAGCCATCCCTCTTTTTTATCTCCAGCAGTATCTCCTCTTCAATGTCCTTGTAAATCACCCTCGTTTCCACCAGATTTTTATATAGCTTATCTGGATAATAAGCAAAGTACGGTTCCATCTCCGAAATGCTCAAGTGTGCATCATCCATATAGCGATACAACCGTTCCTGCAATGGCTTTCCCGTCACTTCCGAATATACATCTACATCTTTCAGCATATCCAGAAACTGAAGAGCTTTATAATTTTTCTCTGTCACAGGCACTTTCGGTTTTCGCACGATTACACGGGATTTTGCCAGAGATGTTTCTCGATAATCATTTGTTGCCTTGTTCGACACAACCTCATACATCATAGGGACCTGCGTAGTAAGCCCCATCTGATTAAAGAACATCAGGCCGCTCACATAGCCACAGCGTTCATCTTTATCTCGCAGATACTTACATTCCAGAACTTTTTCCGGTGCGAGCTGTGAGCCGGACTTAAAGATTGTCTTTTTTGGTAAAAAGTAAATTCCATTATCAAAGCGTTTTACTTTACCTGTATCTGTCAACTTCTTGATTTGCTGCCGGACATTCGTGCGGGTCATTCCATCAACTTGAAGGTCTGCAAGGAAAATCGGCTCATTTTCTTTATAGTTATCTAATAGGTATTCATATAGAGTTTCCATACTTTCCTCCTGTCACAACATCGTGTATCAAGTTTTCTGTTCTGTTATCATTATACCCACTTTTCTCTGAAATATCAAGCCCGCTATTGTAGGCAAAAGAAAAAAGGCAGCTTCCTTTTTAGGGAAGCCACCTTTCTCTCATTACGGATTATCAGTTCTTGCGGGTTCGTTCCTGCTGCTGAACCTGCGCATTGTCCTTTCGCGCTCTTTCCGCCTGTTTGATATGCAGGCGATCCAGAACCGACACTCTGCCGCCGATTACTCTGGGCTTCTTAGGCACATTGTTCACGCAGCCGTCTATCATGTTGTAGTTCTGCTCTGTGCCAGACTCCCTTGCTCTTTCTGCCGTGCCATTTTCCAAAAACTTTTCATGGTGAAGCAGCTCCCGGACTTTTCGGACAGTCGCATTGTCAAATCCACTGGCAGTCGATGTTATGAATTTCCCATCCGACTGTACTACAATGCCAGGCAGCAAGTCCGGTTTCTGGTCATTCACCATCAGAACAAAGCGTTGCTCGTCTATGGTTTTCTCATCCGTTACCGTCCACGTTCCTTTCTGCCCCTCAACCTGATAGCCTTCCTCGTTCAGAAGCAGGTACTCGCCATTTGACAACTTCGTGAAAAAACCATTGAACTTGATAAGTTCCTTTGGATTCACATAATAGGACTGCGTTTTGCCGCCAATGGATGTTACGATCACATCACTGACACCGAATTTTCGGACTCTGAATCTATCAGGATTCAGCTTTTCCATGCGTTCCCGAATCTGCACCGGTGTAACGCCTTGAATCAGAGATGCTTTATAGCCCAGAACATAGTTCTCGCTTGTCACCATAAAGCTGTTTTCAATCTGGTACTCATACGGGCGGCAGCGATAGTCCCGACTCTTTTCCAAATCATTGATCTGGTAAATCATAAAAAGATTAGCACTCATCACGCTTTCTCCTCTTCCGGGGCATCCGGTCTGTATAAATCCAGTTCCAGATTCTTGAACTGCTCATCTGGCAGATTTTCCATTTTAGAAATCACCTGCTCCACCAGCAGCCTGACTGCCATATCATCTACAACATAAGGAAGAACCGCTTCCAGTTCCTTTTTCGTATTTTCAGCCGTATCCTGCTCAAACATTGCCATAACCATCATTTCATCTGCATTAAACTTCATCTTGCTCACAGTTCCATTTCTCCTTTCTTCTTTGCCTTCTTCGGTTTTGCCTGTTCCTGATTGGATTGCTGCTCCTGCGCCTTTTTGCGATTCTTCAACGCTTCACGAACAGACTGCCGGGTGTTGGGGCGTTCCTCCAACTCCTTACTTGCCTGCCGCTTTTCTAAAAGCGTTTTCATATCCGAAATTGCTTTCTGCACCAGCGGGCTTTCCCGGTAATGCTGGATATGGTTGACGACCTCTGCCTGCACTTCTCCGCCTACCATCAGGTCAAACATTCCCGAATAGATGCTTCCATCTTCAAGAGAAAAGCCAATGCTCTTGATTCCGTTCATCCGCTCCGCCGGAATCTTATCGTAGACTTCCAATGCCTGTTCCAATGTCAGATTGTCATGGAACTCACCCATCACCGGGAACTCCGCATACTCTGCCACATAAAAGCTGATGCTTGCTTCCGGCGCAGGCTTCTCTGCCGCCAGCTTTTCTTTCATTGCTTCTGCCCGCTGTGTTTCTGCGCGGTATGACTGTTCCTGAAGATACTCGGCACTAATCACACCACACTCAGAAACGCTGTGTCCGTGTTCTGCCAGAACTTCTTCCATCACTTCCTGCACGGGTCTGTATCCATCCACTTCGATGATACCGCCGTCCATTACCGTGAAGTCCTTATTATATAAGGTATAGTCGTAGCCATCTTCGCTGGTTTGGATGTGAAAATAGCCATCGTTGATCTCATAAGCCACCTCTACATCCTGCACTTTCAACGCTTCTGCCACCAGTGCGACCACATGGTTCTGGATGTACGGATTATCCCAGCCCGGAACTTTCTTGTAATCCTCCACGATAGTATCAATACCGTTCTTGCATTGCACAATGTCCAGACTGCCCGGAAGTGGGGCAGGCGTTTTCTCCACGCCAAGGGCTTTCAGATGAAAATTCGGAACCTGCTGATAGCAGAACATTGCATCATCGAGATTCCCGAACTTCTCAATTTTCATCGGATTGGTCTGAAAATCCGTCACAACATAGAACTGCTGCACAAAAGGCTTTTCCGGCTCCCTCTGCTGTTCAGCCGCAAGTTCTTTGCGGTACAAATCCACCTCACCATTCTCTGCCGCATAGCTGAAAGATTCATAATAGACCGGAACATCTGAATTATCCGTGCGGCTTTCCTTTTCCACAGGTACAGCCTGTTCTTCTTTTTGGGAAGTCGGATTCTTTTCTTCAAAATATTCCTTTACGGCATCCTGGAAATCCTCATCAAAGCCATTCCACAAATCTTCTGCCACCAATTTTCCCTGCTCATTGACCGCAACGCAGGCAACTTCATCCCCGTATTCCTCATGCTCCAGCAGGAAGAACTTCTCGCCGCCGACCTCCGCTTCATCAATCGCATACCATGTACCAACATGACCCTCAACTGCAATCTGGTCGGAGTCACCGTGTATTAAGCCATCCTTTTTATGCTCTTGTTCTTCCATAAACTCCCGCACAGTCAGCAATCCACCCGTGAAGTTCAGCCCTTCCTCGCCCAGTTCCAGCCGACCGCCTGCGCCAAGGTCAAGTTCTTCGGCCATCAAAACAGATGCCGCATGGTTCACCACCACAGTTTTCTCCACTGTAATGGGCTGGCCTGGGTCGTAGTCGGAGCCGCGCAGATCATAGCGATATAAGCCCTCCGGCACATCTTCATCCCGCAGTCGGCCATTGCTGAAAAGACCCGGCTTATCAAAGATTTCGATTTCCTGCAACTGTTCATCCAGAATCGTTTCTTTCTTCAAATCCATCTTTCTTTCCTTGAAAAAATCCGGCAGTTCCGCAAATCCGATACTGTCCACATAGCAGGCTTTGATCGACTCGCCATCGTTGATTACTACCACATCGCTGACCGACAGCGAATGCCCTGTAAAGTCTGCCGGGTGCTGGATATTGAAACGTTCGTAAATAGCTTCAAGTGTATCTTTTTCCGTAAGAGGCTCGGTATAGACCAGCTCATAGTCTGCACGGTTCACTTCCATCCCATGCCGTTTTACAAAGTCCAGATTCATAAAGCGATAGTCGTGTTCCGGGTCACGGGCAGTGATCTGGTAGATGCCAAACTGCTTTTCACTGCCGGAAAGCAGCTTCTGCTCCTTAACCAACGCATCCAGCCGGGTTATCAGCTCCGCCGCCTTTTCTGCGGACTCTCCCTCTGACTCCTCCACTGCGGCTTGCAGCCATTCCCGGATCGGCTGAACATCCCCAGCCTGAATCTGTTCTTTCAGTGCTTCAACTGCCTGTTCCCGATCCTCCACGCTATCTTTATAGTGGTAGAAATCGAAGTCAAAGGCGAAATTATCAAGGTCTGCCGCCAGCTTTTCAACGGGTGCTTTCTCGCCGTTTTCCATTGTTTTCTGCTTGTCCTTTTCCAAATCTTCCTTAGCAATCTGGAAATAGTCACTTCCACGTTCGATTTCTTCACGCCCTGTGACAAGAACTGGCCACGGGCTGATACGGATAAGATAAATCTGCTTGCCCTCATCAAACAGCCGCAGAGCCTGCTCCCGACTTATCACCGTCAGTGCGGCATCCGGGCGGGAATACTCATCTTCCAGATACTCTTCGTTCTTTTCCAGCAAAATTGCACTCCATGCGTCAGCCTTGATTCCGAAAATGCCATCATGCTGTTCGATCTCTTCCTGACTGGCGAAATCTCCTGCCGTGCCATCCTGAAACAGCGGGTAAATCCGTTCGCCCAGCCGATGCCACTCCCGTGCGCCTTCCTTTGTCAGCGGCAGAACATCATCTTTCAGATACCCATATTCGTGCATTTCCGAAAGACCGATCATGCCATCCGGCAGACTTTCGATCTTCTCCTCTGCTTCCCACATCAGGCGATTGATTTCTTCCGTGTTTTCAGCCGCAACCGCAGCCGCCAGATTGTTGGCAAGTTCTTTCGTTGCCGCCCGGTCATCCAGCTTGTAAGCAAAGTTTACAATGAGATTTCGCTGGCTGTTGTCAAAAACGGTTTTGTCCCGTTTCTTGTCCGCAATCAGCTTTTCAGCATATTCCATCGCCGTCATGCGCTCCACACTCCTTTCTGCCACCGCCGTTTCCAGTTTTTCAAGAAAATCAGCAGCGGTCAATCGAATCGTATCCATCGAATCTTTCAATTCTTTCAGTTCCTTGCCGCTTGCCCAGCTTGCTACATACGGGAACGAGTAGTCCGAAGTATCAATGCCAAGTGCCGAGCAAACCGTAAATGCAATGCTTTCCGCTTCTGTTTCTTTGGTAAGCTGGTCTTTTTCCTCGCCGCGCTGTTTCATCTGGTCGCTGTCATGCAGCATGGCATGAGCAACCTCATGGATCATCGTCTTGATGGTCTGGCTCTCACCCATATCGGCACGAACACAGATTTCTTTGTCCACGTGGCTGTAATAACCTTTTGCGTTGCCCTCGATCTCTCCAAAACGAATTGGCACAGGAGATACCTGTTCGATTGCCTCTTTCAGCAGGGTATAATCCTTGACACGGGCAGTCAGTTCATTCACTTCCAGCGTAGGCAGCGGTTCTCCGTCTGTCTGGGCATAATCGAAAACCGTTGTTACCCGGAACCGGGGAATCACCCTCTCCACCACTTCGATTTCCGGCTCCCCGCTCTCATTTAGCACCGTAAGCCCGGTGTCCTTGTCGATTTTCTCCCTCTCTTCCCGTTCCTTTACCGGGGCAGGCGCGATGATCTGGATGCCCTTTTCACCCTTTTTCACATAGCGGTTAAACTTATTTTTCCAGGCATTGTACCCAGCCACCAACGTAGCATCTGGACGCTGCATTGCGATCAGCAGCGTATTATTGAAGCTGTAATTGTGGAATTTCGACATTGTAAGCAGGTACTTCGTATACATTTCCGAAGTAAAAATGTCCTTTACGCCCTGTTCCAACCGTTCCGTGATTTCTTTGAGCTGGTCTGCCCGCTTATCTGCCATTCATGCCCTCCTTTACAAAATCTGCCCCATCAGATTTCCTTTCGGAGATCTGACGGGGCATTCTCAGTTACAGTTCCATATCGTGACTTTTCTTTTTCTGCGGTTTCGGCTCTGCTATGCGTTCTGCCTGCTTTTCATGAAGCTGTGCAAGAATCGACGGACGTTTTACGCTGTCTGCACTCCGCTCAATCTCACGCTTCGGCGCAGGGATTTCACTCTCCGTCACTTCCTCATCCATGCCAAGAGCCGCATCATCCCCCTTTTCATCCATGTCCAGCAGGGCATTCAGTTCTGCAAGCCGTGCAGATTTTTCGTTCAGTTCCGCTTCCTGCGGGAACGGACGCTGCACTTCTTCCTTTGCTTCTGCCAACTGCTGCTGTAAGGTTTCCAATCTGCGCTCCACCTGCGGCAGTGTCTTTTCGATAGATGCCAGCGCATTGAGAATACGCTGGATATTGCCAGCCGGGTCACTGCCAAGTTCAATCGTATAACTGCTCTGCCGCTTGATGGTCAGCTTGAATGTCTGAGCGAACGCATCAAACCGGGAACTGATTGCAAACCCTCCCAAATCTGCGATTTGCCCCTCTGTCTTAGCGATCTTCATTGCGGCACAGGCTGCAAGAATTGCCGAGCCTGCTTCCTTGCGGTCGGTATAAACCCTGTCCTCCACCGTGATGGAGAACTTCTCCTTGTCCTGTTCCAGCAACGGCTTTGCCACTGCAAGGTCAGCTTTCAGACCTGCTATGCGCTCTTTCGCTGCCGTGATCTCTGCCGGATACCGCCGTGCAATATCCGATTCCAGACTGTAAATCTGACTGGTGTGGTTGGCCCGCATCAGCTTCAGTTTGCTGACCTGAATATCCAAATCCATCTTTTCCTTGATGTAGGGATTTCCCGTTGCCAATGCTTTGATTTCTGCATAGGTCAGCGCGGTATCGTCCACATCATCGCAGGCACGGACAGGAGATTTCGAGGTCATGATCTGCGAGATGAATTTCTGCTTATTTTCCAGAATTTGCCACATATACGAATCGAACGTATTTTCTGTGACGTAACGGAAAATCTTCACTTTCTGGTTGCGGTTTCCCTGACGAAGAATCCGTCCTTCCTGCTGTTCCAGGTCAGAGGGTTTCCACGGGCAGTCCAGATGATGCAGGGCAATCAGCCTGTCCTGAATGTTTGTACCAGCACCAAGTTTTGGGGTCGAACCAAGCAGGATACGCACCTGACCGGAACGCACCTTTGCAAACAGTTCTGCCTTTTTGGTTTCGGTATTTGCCTCATGGATGAAAGCAATCTCCTCACGGGGGATTCCCTTTGCCACCAGTTTCTCCCGAACATCATCGTACACATTGAATGTTCCGTCTGCTTTCGGGGTCGATAAATCACAGAAAATTAACTGGGTGGATTTGTCGGGCGTGGATTCTTCCCATACCTGATAGGCATTCTCCACACAGAGGTTGACCTTGCTTTCCGGCTCATCCGGGAGCAGGTCATTGATAAGCCGCTGATCCAAAGCCAGCTTTCTGCCATCGTTCGTGATCTTGAGCATATTGTCAATTTTGGGATTGACATTGCCGTTTCGCACCTGCTCCGCGCGGTCGGCAAAGCTGCTCACCATTTCCTGCTGCGTTTCGCTGGGTTTCAGCACCTCATTGATGTACTCTGCTTCTGGCACAGGCAGATTCAGCATATCCGCCGTCTGTACGTCTGCGGACTCCTTGAACAGTGAGATCAATTCCGGGAGATTGAAAAAACGGGCGAACCGCGTCTTTGCACGGTAGCCCGTTCCCTCTGGGGACAATTCAATTGCCGTAACGGTTTCACCAAACGAAGCCGCCCAGCTATCAAAGTGTCCAAGATGAAGTTTCTGCAAGGTGTCATACTGCAAGTAGCGCATAATGGTATACAGCTCTACCATGCTGTTCGACACAGGCGTACCTGTTGCAAAGGTCACACCCTTGCCGCCAGTGATCTCATCAAGATACTGGCACTTTGCAAACATATCCGAGGATTTCTGCGCATCGGTCTGAGCAATACCAGCGATATTCCGCATTTTTGTATAGAGGAACATATTTTTATAGAAATGGCTCTCATCCACAAACAGGCGGTCAACACCAAGCTGCTCAAATGTAACCACATCGTCCTTGCGGCTCTGGTCGTTCAGCTTCTGGAGCTTTGCCTGTAAGGTTTTCTTTGTTTTCTCCATCTGCTTGACCGTGAAACTCTTACCATCGTCCTCTGCCTTTGCTTCTGCAATCGCAAAGGTAATGTCCTGAATCTGCCGCTCGATCATGGATTTCTGCCGTTCCGGGGAAAGCGGAATCCGCTCAAACTGCGAATGCCCGATAATAATGGCATCATAATCGCCCGTAGCAATCCGGGAACAGAACTTTTTCCGGTTGGATGGCTCGAAATCCTTTTTCGTTGCCACCAGCACATTGGCATTCGGATACAGCCGCAGGAAATCCGCGCCCCACTGCTCTGTCAGATGGTTCGGCACAACGTAGAGATTCTTCTGTGCCAGACCCAGACGGCGGCTTTCCATGCCGGCAGCAATCATCTGGAAGGTCTTTCCAGCACCCACACAATGCGCCAGCAGCGTATTATTGCCATACAGGATATGCGCCACTGCATTTTTCTGATGCGGCATCAGGCTGATTTCCGGGGTCATGCCCACGAACTTGATGTGACTGCCATCGTATTCACGGGGACGAATCGCATTGAACCGCTCATTGTAGACCTTGCAAAGTTCCTCTCTGCGGTCTAAATCCTTGAAAATCCACTGCTTGAACGCATCCCGAATCGCTTCCTGTGCCTGCTGCGCCAGCATGGTTTCTTTTTTGTTCAGCACTCTCCTTTCTCTTCCATCCTCATAGATGGTATCGTAAATTTTGGTATCCCGGAGATTCAGTGCATCTTCCAGCAGTCGATAACCGTTGACCCGCATTGTGCCATAGGTGTTCGTTACACGGGGATTACTCCGGTCAAGTGACTTGCCGCTGATATTCCATGCACCGCTGATCTCCGAATAGGTAGCTTTGATGGAACTTCCGATATAGTAGCTTGGTGTCTTAAACACCTGCTCCATGAAGTCCGTAATGTACTCTGCCTTGATCCAGTTTGCACCCAGCCGCACTTCAATCTCCGAAGCATTCAAATCTTTCGGCTGTACCCGCTTGAGATACTCGACATTGACCTGATACTCCGGGTGGTTTGCAGCAAAGGTTTCTGCCGTTTCCAGCTTTTCCCGGACATTGCCGGACAGATATTCGTCTGCCGTCACCCACACCTGTGTGACAGGATTGCGGAAGATAACGCCCGCCAGTTCTTCGGTCACTTCCTGCTCTGTCTTTCCGCAAAGTTCAGCCATAAACGGCACATCGACCTTTGCTTTTTCTCCGATGGAGAGTGCCAGGGCTTCACTCGGCGTATCCACAGAGGTCACAGGTTCCGGCTTGCGAATGGTGCGTTTCGTGAAAATATCTGCCAGACGCTTGAGGTTTTTATCCTCGTCCAGAATCTCAAGGGATGCCAGCAGGCAATAGCTGCTGTCCTGCCGGAATGCCCGTTTGTTGGCAGTGCTGTTGATAAGACCGTACTGCGCTGTGAACCGCTTATACTGGTCTTTCAGCTTTCCTTGCAGCAGTTCCACTTCGGCATCTGTACCATCGTGCAACTGGCAGTCCAGCAATTTCTGTGTAGTTTCCCGCAGGGCGATCATCCCCAGCACACGCTCTGCCGTGACCGCAGGCAGGTCAACCTTGTTCATATAGGAGTTTTCACGGTAATAAACCTGCCCGTCCACATTGGTGTAGCTGAAATTCTTCACGTTCGGGTCTGCCGGGAGCGGTTCTGCATTCTGGTTAAGTTCATCGTCCGTGATTTCCGGCTCTGTGATTTCCGCATGGATGTTCTCAACGGCTGCTTTCAACTGCTGTGCAAGGTCTGCGCCCTCGATGGGCTTGACTGTGGTTTCCTGCTTACCGTACTGTGTACTTTCAGTCGTGATCTCGCCCAGCACCATTTCAGGATGCTGCGCAAAATACTGGTTGATGGGGTATCCCTCCGGCGTTGTGCCAAGGTCTACCCACTCTGCCCGCTCCACTGCCGCCCGGTCACGCTTCTGCAAAAACAGAATGTCGGCTACTACGCTTGTATTCGCATTGCGCTGGAACGCATTGTTTGGCAAGCGAATTGCGCCGACCAGATCAGCACGGTTGGCAAGATACTCTCGGACAGAGGAATCCTTTTTGTCCATCGTGCCGCTGGAAGTGACTACCGCCACCACGCCGCCCGGACGAACAAGGTCAAGACTTTTTGCAATAAAGTAGTCGTGGATGAGGAAGTTGTGGCGGTCATACCGCTTATCCGGCACTTTGTAATTACCGAACGGCACATTGCCCACCACACAGTCAAAGAAGCTGTCCGGGAACTGCATCGTTTCAAAGCCCTGCACGGCAATCTTATTCTTCTGATAAAGCTGCTGTGCAATGCGTCCTGATACGCTGTCCAGCTCTACGCCATACATCTTGATGTTTTCCATGCTTTCAGGCACAAGACCCATGAAATTGCCGACACCACAGGACGGCTCCAGCACATTGCCTTTACTCAGTCCCATGTTGGAAAGGGCTTCATACATTGCCTTGATAACCGTAGGTGAGGTGTAGAAAGCATTCAGCGTGGATGCCCGCGCTTCGCTGTATTCATCTGCCGGGAGCAGAGATTTCAGTTCCGCATACTCCTTTGTCCAGTCCGCATTCTTCTCGTCGAATGCCTGCGGAATGCCGCCCCAGCCGACATACCGAGAGAGAACTTCCTGTTCTTCTGCGGTTGCCTGCCGCTGTTCAGCATCCAGCGTTTGCAGCAGTCGGATGGCTTCGATGTTTGCTTTGAATTTTGTCTTGGCTCCTCCTGCGCCAAGATCATCGTCCGTAATACGGAAGTTCATAGGCTCCTGTTTGGGCTGTACAGGCTGTTCCGTTTCGGCTCCACTGTCCAGCGGAAGGTTGTGCTGCCGCCGTGCATGGTTGACCTCTTCCGGGGTCATAGGCTTACTGGTAAGAGGATTCAAAACATCGTCCACTGCCGAACGATGGATGGCATCTGTCCGGGTCTGCACATCCGCGATCAGCTGCATCTGTTCCGGCGAGAAGTCGGGATTCAGCAGTTCTTCTAACTCGCCGCCCGATTCTGCCACCGAATAGATCACATCCATCTGCTCCGGGGAAAAATCCTCGTAAGCCACACCAGCATTGTGTAGAGCAGTAAAGACTGTGGTTTCTATCGCTTCTTTCATCGGCACATCGGCCTGTTCGTACAGATGCCGAATGTACTCCAGCGGTTCCGTTCGGAAGATCGGATACCGGGCTTCTTTCGCAAGGGTCATGTCCTGCAAGCTGACCGTCCCCTGCTCAAAGTTGACCGAATCCACACGGAACTCTCTATCGTCCAGTTCAATGATGGTATTGACTGGCAGATATTCCTCTCTGCGGAAATACTTTGTCTGCGCATGGGTTCCATCTTCCTGCTGGCCGGACAGATAGACGCTCTCCCCCTGCTTCCAGAGCTTCATTGCCTGAGAAGCCCACTGTTCACGTGGAAAACCAGACACCTCAACCTTGCCGAGTGCGGTTTCCTTTTCCAACAGCTTGCTGCCAAGAAGTTCTGAAACGCGCTTTGCATCCTCGCCGTAGAACTCAAAGTTGCCGTACTGCTCATAGCCGACCAGAGCATCCGGGTAACGCTCTTTCAGCGCGTTATATTCGTTTACGGCATCCAGCGGCAGGGGCTGCAAGGTCGGCTCAACGGCCTTTTCTTCCGCTGCATACAGAACCATAATGCCGCGCACCCACTGCGGTGCGTCCTTGCTATCCTGATACAGTGCAACGGCATCCCGTCTGTCCGTAATAACGTCCTGATAGATGCGCTGGAAAATATCTTCTATCAACCAGTCTTTGAAGTTTTCCCAGTTCTGGCTTGCTTCCAGATACAGCGGAGCAGTTTTCGCATTCTGCTCTAACAGCTCGTCAATCTTGTTCCGAAGTTCCTTTTCCGCTTCGTCTGCATCCACATCGCGGTCGCGGAGATACGGATAGATTTCACTCTGCTGCACCGCATCCAGCATGGAATACAGACATTCTTTGTAAACACAGCGACTATCTTTCAATGCAGATTCCTGCCCTGCCAGAAGATAATCATTCAGCGGATTCTTTGCCAGTTCTGCATCATACTGGTTCGGTCGAAGCACCCGCGCCGCCCATGCAGGACGCTCCATATCTTTCAGATAGATTAGAGAATCCGTAACACGTTCGATTTTATAAAGGCGGTCATCTTCCAGATAGAGATAATCCCCGACATTTCTGCTGTACTTTGCCGCCTGCTTCTGGGGTTCTTCAACCACTGCGGTGGTTGAATGCTCTTTCGATTCCTGTTCCTGCGCCCAAATATCGAAAAGCGATATTTGTCCTGTCTCAGAAACAGAAATCTCAACAGCCTTTTTCTTTTCCGGGAAGATCGTGTACGTTCCCTCAACATACTGGTGCAGTTCAGCAAGCGTCTTTGATTTTTCCGCATATTCCGGGGAATCCAGCGGCACGGAAAGAAGTGCTGCATCCATCTTTTCCAGAAGCTCTACCGCCTGTTCCGGGTCAGCCAGCATGGTGGGCAGTTTCTTTCTGGCATCCTCATTCAGCAATTCCCGCTTAAATGGACGCTCTACTTCATCGGGCAGACGATGGTAGAAACCGATTACCCGATTTGCCATCTGCTCACGCTCGTAACTCGGCATCCGGCTGTAATCCGCAGGCTTCAGATACAAACTCTGGTCAATGAGCTTTGCAACTCGTTCAGCCGCCTGGTTCCAGTTCAGCTTTACCAGCGCATCCGGCTTTCCATAGATGCCCCGTGCCAGTTCAAGACCTCTGCCGTCATAGCTGGCATGGGAATTATCTGCACGGGAAAGTGCATGACTGCTGCCGCCCACACCGTATCGGTCTTTCAGAAATGCCGCGCGTTCTGCTTTCTCTGTATGGGTAAGGAAGAAACTGTACGTTGCCAGCCTGCCATCCGAATACGGCCCGCCGCCTGCAAGGAAAGCATTGATCTCATCTTCCGTGATAAAGACTTCCTGCTCATTCCACTGAAAGCCCTCTCTTGCCTGATACGGCTGGAACGGGAGGGCAAACTTCTGAAACTGTTCGGATACTTTGTCCGGGCGATAGAACGGCATCCGCATCACGCTTTTATCTTCGGCGTAGGCTTCTGCCAGTCCCAAAAGACGTTCGTTCAGGTCAGCCAGAAATTCCGGCTGGTCAATCAACTTTGCAAGTCGTTCTGTAAGTTCCGGGTATCCGCCGGAGAAGATGGACGTATCGGCAAAGACCATCTCTGCCACGCCCTCTGCCATATCGCGTTCCATATAGCTTAGGGCTTCTGCGTGTTCATGCAGAGCATTGCCACGGGCTGCATTCAGGACAGACTTTGGTGCGTACTCTCCCTGCTGCAGAAGCTGATGGATTCTGCAGCTGACATCTTCCCAGGACAGAAATGCTTTGTTTTTGGAGTCGTTCCGAACCGTATCTCCAACGGCGATCTGCATACCCAACTCATCGAACCAGACTGCATATTTTGTGCCGCCGATCTCAAAACCCTTGCCGCCCTCGCCATACTCTTTTTTGACGAAAGCAGTATACTCTTCCGGGGTCTGTTCGGTCATAAAGTTATAGATAAGGCGGAGCTGGCTTTTGCCTCGATTGCTTCCCGTCCGCAGGATTTCATCCACAACTTCTGCCGGAATCGTGATCTCATCGGCATACTGGGCCTGCATCGGGGCTTCGATTGCCCGAATCTGCTGTTCCACGGTCGGCAGACTGGGCAGAGAAAAAGCAGAGGCAATTTCTTCCTCTGCTTCGCTCAAATCCTGTTCGGTTGTGTCAGCGGTTAGTTGTACACCAATTCCTTCAGCACGATCTCTTCCGCCATCGCGGTCAGATTGTTCTGATGTGTCACCCATGCCATCTGTTCGGTTTCCTTGTTCGGAGCCGGATACTTCTCGTTCAGGCTCTCGATCAGTTCTTCCATCCGGTTCTCCGCCTGCTCGTCGATCTGCGCCAGATGCTGATTCAGCCTGCCGCTCATCAGCATACTCTGATACCAGTTCTTCTTGTTTTCCCTCAGATAAGTCCTGCGCAGCATCCCGTACTTCCCAATGCTCATCGGCTCGTCCTGTACGGTCAGGTTCGGAAACAGGTAGTCCCCCTTGCGGTGATAAGTCAGTTCCATACGGTTTTCCTCCTTCAGTGATGTTCGTTTCAGTTTCACGCTTTAATGCGCTAAAGCCCGTACTGGTATTATACAAGCTGTCGGCAGTTTTTGCAAGATGTTCTGTGACTTCTTTTCGGTAAATTTTCTGCATTTCCCGTCCGATGTCACGGAGAACCGCTTCACATTGTTCCGAAACAGCATTGCCCAGGAACGTCAAAACCGGAAGCTGGTTGAAATCCACAATACGGATAAAATCCTCATCTTCCAAAACTTCCAGCGGTTCCTGTTCGCAGCGTCGGGAAAGGGTATAGAAAATACTGTTGGTCATTAACTCCCGGAAACGGACACGGAGGTTATCTTCATCCAGTCCTTCCAGAAAAGTGTCTGCCACCTCATATTCCAGACCATCCATCGCTTCTTCCAGATTTTCAGCGGTCAACTGCTGTGCCAGTTCCATCAGCGCAGCATTCATGCTGTCCGTCTGCGTCAGAGCATAAGTATCTGCCAGATGGTCGAGGATCATCTGCTGGTGTTCCGAATCATCAATGCGCCAGAGGATCGGCGTTCTGCCGCCCTGCACCAGATGCGTGTCCGCAATGTCGAACACATAGCGCAGCTTTGCCCGTGGGCTGGCATCGTCCAAAAGCGCAATGCCTTTTGCGCCACGGTTTACCCAGCGGTTCATTTTCTTGTTCCAGACTTCCAGCTCTGCACAGGCGGTCGCATCAGGACGCTGAGCATGGATCAGCAGAGTATCTTTGAACGAATAGCGGTACAGCCGTGCCGCCACATCCAGATAGTTCATCCAGTCTTTCGGAGAATTGCTTACCCACCGTGCATTCTGCTGGGCAAGTTCCCGAATATCGTTAAATTTCGCCAATCGTTCCCTCCTTACTTCTTAGCTGGTGTTTTCGGAAATTCAAGACTGTACTGCGCTCTGCCATTTTCTATTGCCATAACAAGGTCTGCGGCAAAGGTCTTGTCCTTTTTGGCAGAGTAGAAGTCTTTTGCATAGGTACGTCCTTTCTTCAAAAGGTCAGTTGCCATCTTCTTTGTGAGCGTCTTTTTCATGCCGGAAAGGTATTTACTTTCTTTCCAGAGGGCAAATTTACAGTCCCGGTCAGAGCAATAGAAATTCAGCTTGCCTTCACAGACGGGCTTTCCACATACCGGGCAGTTCCCGATAGATACCTTATTATAAATAGGTGATTCCTGTACGGTCGGAATTTGCCGGAGGTCTGCCAGCATTCGTTCCAGCAATCCACCGATGCCCTGCATGAAGTCGGCGGGCTTTGTTTCGCCCCGTTCCATCCGCAGCAGTTCATTTTCCCACTCAGCGGTCATGCTTGCCGATTTCAGGTAATCCGGGATATTTGCGATTGTCGTAACCCCCTCTGCACTGGGAAGAATCTGCTTGCCTTTGCGTTCCACATAGCCAGAAGATACCAGCTTTTCCAGAATCGCTGCACGGGTCGCAGGTGTTCCCAGTCCTTTCTTTTCCGTGTCTTTTTCAAACTCCTTGTTGCCTGCGCTTTCCATTGCAGAAAGCAGGGTGTCTTCGGTAAATGCTTTCGGCGGAGATGTAAAGCCCTGCTTTTTCTCCGCGCTCACCACAGGAATCACCTCGCCCTGTTCCAGTTTCTTGGGGAATGCCATATCCTTGCTTTTTTCCTGTTCTGCAAACGGAACAGGCATTGCGGTATGTCCCGCCTGCAAGACATTTTTGTATTTTGCAGTGAATTTCCTGTCCTGACAGCATACTGTTACCAGAACATCTTCATAGATGTATGGCGGCTGTACTGCCTGTTGCATCTTCCAGACGATGAGAGCAAAGACCTTTTCCTTATCCCCGGACAGGCTGTTTGACCCACGCTTGCAGCTTTCCAGTGTCGGCAGAATCGCATGGTGGTCAGTGACCTTTTTGTTATTGACCACCTGCTTTACTCCATCTGCTTCGCCGCCATAGTGTTTGAGCAAATCTGCCATGGTCTGCTGCATATCTTCCGTGATGTACTGGCTGTCCGTTCGCGGGTATGTCACCAGCTTTTCTTCGTACAATTCCTGTACGATCTTCAAAGTCTGACTGGCGGTAAAACCATAATAGCGGTTAGCTTCTCGCTGCAAGGTCGTTAAGTCATACAGCTTCGGCGCAGACTGTTCTTTCCGTTTGCGCTCGATGCTGCCAACTACGGCACACTGTCCATCACAAGCTGCCTGCATGGTATCCGCATCCTGCTCCTGTGCCATCCGTTCCGATTCTGCCACGATGCCATTTCCTGTGATTTCTACTTTGTAATACGGCTCTTTTACAAAGTTCTGGATTTTGTTCTGCCGTTCCGTCAGCATTGCCAGTGTCGGAGTCTGCACCCGTCCAATGGTCTGCCGCCTGCCGTATTTCTTGGTAAAAGCCCGTGTGCCATTCATACCAATCAGCCAGTCTGCCTTTGCCCTGCACTCCGAAGCGGCAAACAGGTTGTCATACTCTGCGCCATCCTTTAAGGAATCAAAGCCCTGCTGGATAGCGGAATCTTCCATGCTGCTAATCCACAGCCGTTTGACCGGGAGTTTGCTGCCTGCCAGACCGTACACGCGGCGAAAGATTGCTTCGCCCTCACGCCCTGCGTCTGTAGGATAGTTCTCGGAGGTGACTTTTCTGACTTTGTTACTCGATGGCATCCAATGGGCCGATAAAGCGGTAGAAAATCTGGATTTTCTGGACGTATT
>ERZ773204.1189-NODE-1189-length-20985-cov-6.159675_pt1 | contig 20985 bp, 21 predicted proteins | sample MGYA00581007_ERZ773204 | MGnify/ENA primary metagenome ERZ773204 (study PRJEB29015, sample SAMEA2737757) | human gut metagenome | biome: human gut; feature: human-associated habitat; material: faeces | place: China | collected 2012 ... | reverse complement strand
ATAGTGCTTTGCCATAATGAGATCCTCCTTCAGTGCGGTACCTACATTGTACCATGATTTTTCTTATAAGGAATGAAAATGTAAGATTCACAACGTTGTTTCCGAGAGATATTAACAGATTAATTCCTTAGGACATATTGTACTTGTGTGCGAATTAGAGAAAAAGAAACGCCCAATTTGACAAGAAAAAATCTGAGGAATATAATAGAAAGCAATTATTTGTAAAAAAGGATATTTCTATTGAGAGAGAAGAGGAAAAAGGGGGGGAGAACAAATGAAATATATCAGACAGTACATGGGAATGCGAAAAGAACTTTACATTTTGTTCTGGGGCAGGGTTGTGACGAATATGGGAGCGCTTATTTGGCCGATGATGACATTAATATTGAAAAGTAAACTGGGCTATTCCGCATCACAGATTGCGGGTATTCTTCTGGTTTTGGGAATTGCTCAACTTCCTTGTACATTAATTGGCGGCAAATTGGCGGATCGGTTTAATAAGCGAAATCTGATTATCATATGTGACTTGGTAACGGTTGTGAGTTATTTTATATGCGCGTTTCTTCCGATGTCGGAGAAAGTGATACCGCTTTTGGCTCTGGCAGCCATTTTTGCACAGATGGAATGGCCAAGTTACGATGCGTTGGTAGCAGATTTATCTTCGGCAGAGGAAAGAGAGCGGGCATATAGTTTAAATTACTTAGGTGTAAATCTGGGATTAGTATTAGCACCGACTATAGGCGGATTTTTGTTCGCAAATCATCTTTCGCTTGCATTTTTAATTAGCAGTGTGGCAACATTTTCGTCTACCGTATTGATTTTCTTTTTTATCAGGGACATTACGCCGGTGAAATCTCAGGAAGTGTTCGGGCAATATGAAGAGGTGCGGGAAGGACACAGTATCTGGCGTGTTTTGCGGGAAAATAAATTGCTGATTTTGTTTATGCTGTGTGGAGGCATCTGGACGCTTGTTTACAGTCAGTTTAATTTCCTGATTCCTTTGAACTTAGAGCAATATTACGGGGAACAGGGAGCGGTCTGGTTTGGAACTCTTACAAGTGTGAATGCGTTTGTCGTGATAGTCGGGACACCGATACTTACAAGGGTGATGACCCGTATCAGGGACGTGGAGCGATTGCTGATCGGACAGATTTTGGTTGTGATCGGGCTGGCAGCCTATGCGGTTGTACAGAATGTTTTGGTTGTGTATTTTGTATCTATGATAGTTTTTACAATTGGAGAGATTTGCGAGACACTTGGACGTCAGCCTTATCTGACAAGGCGTATTCCTTCATCACACAGGGGAAGATTTTCTTCCTGCTATACTGTGTTTGCAGGAGCGTTTCAGTTGTACGGACAACAGATTGTGGGCAATATGGCAGATGTGATGCCAATGCAAAAGGTATGGCTCTTCGTTGTAATAATAGGAGCACTTAATTCAGCCGGATATTTTGTCCTTCGCCAAAGAGATAAGAAAGTATTTTCTTTACTTTATAAATAAAGGGGGAGTTCATTATGTCGATGATTAGAGTAGAAAATCTTACTTTTTCATATCCTTCAAGTTATGATACTATTTTTGATAATGTGAATTTTCAAATAGATACGGATTGGAAACTTGGATTTGTGGGAAGAAACGGCAGAGGCAAAACAACTTTGTTAAATCTTCTGCTTGGAAAATATGAATATAGTGGAAAAATTATCAGTTCCGTTCAATTTGATTATTTTCCGTATCCAATTTCTGATAAAAAGCAAATGACAGAAGATATATTGCGGGAAGTCTGTCCGCTTGCGGAAGAGTGGGAACTGATGAGGGAACTGTCATATCTTGATGTTAATGCAGATGTGTTATGGCGCCCTTTTGAGACGCTTTCCAATGGAGAACAGACAAAAGTTTTACTTGCCGCCCTTTTCCTAAATGAGGGACATTTCCTGCTTATCGACGAGCCGACAAATCACCTGGACGCAACTGCCCGTGAAAAGGTATCCGAGTATCTGAAAAAGAAGAAGGGATTTATTTTGGTATCCCATGACCGTCGTTTTTTAGACGGGTGTGTCGACCATATATTATCGTTGAACAGAGCAAATGTAGAAGTGCAAAGTGGAAATTTTTCTTCATGGATAGCAAATTTTGAGCGGCAGCAGGAATTTGAATTGGCACAAAATACACGACTGAGAAAAGATATAAGTCGCTTACAGAAATCTGCAAAACGCTCCGCAGTATGGTCTGACAGGGTGGAAGCGTCCAAAAGAGGTGCGGCGGACAAGGGATATGTCGGGCATAAGGCGGCAAAAATGATGAAGCGTTCCAAAGCGATTGAGGAAAGAAAAAATCAGGCTATTGAACAGAAATCGGCATTGCTTAAAAATGCAGAAACAGTCGATACATTGAAGATACAGCCACTGGAATATCATACAAATATGTTGATGTCATTTTCTGATGTATCTGTTATTTACGATGGCCGACAGGTTTGTAAACCTGTGACATTTGAACTGCAATCCGGAGAGCGGGTTATTATCGATGGGAAAAATGGAAGCGGTAAGAGTAGTTTGCTTAAATTACTGTCAAATTATCCGATAGAACATACCGGTACGGTGACAATAGGATCCGGGCTTGTGATTTCCTATGTACCGCAGGATACTTCTCATCTAAAGGGAAGATTATCTGAATTTGCCGAAAAAAATAATCTTGATGAAAGTCTGTTTAAAGCGATACTTAGAAAAATGGATTTTGAGCGGGTGCAGTTTGAAAAAGATATAAAAGATTTTTCAGGGGGACAGAAGAAAAAGGTGTTGATTGCAAAGAGCCTTTGCGAGCGGGCGCATCTATATGTGTGGGACGAGCCGCTTAATTTTATTGATGTGTATTCACGTATGCAGATTGAGCAACTTATAGAAAGTTTTTCGCCGACAATGCTTTTGGTAGAACATGATATTGCTTTTAGAGATGCAATAGCGACAAAGATTGTCAACTTGTAAAAAACATGGATAACCCATTCGGAGTAAAAAAGAACAACCTCAGACAGGGCATAAGCCCTGTCGGGTTGTTCTTTTTTTAACATTCTTCTTAGTCGTATTGATTCATCCATTTAATCAATTCTACACAGTAATCATCATGTCTGTCTACGAAACATGTATGTCTTGCGCGTTCCCAAAGAATCCATTTAGAGTTTGGAATTCCGTCTGCCATTGTTTTAGCAACAAGTGGTGAACAAAGATCTGAGATACCGCTGCAGATCAGTGAAGGAATCTCAATTTCACCAAGTCTGTCGATGTATTCAAAGTCTCTAAGACTTCCTGTAGGTGCGAACTCGTTTGGTCCCCAGCCTTCAACGTAAGATTCAGAACCTGATTTTTTAGGTCTCTTACAACATTCAGGAACATCATCACCAAGCCAGTAGTTGCAGTATCTGTCCATGTATTCAGCAACAGCAGCGTCATATGCTTCGCCTGTGAAATCGCCGGTTTCAAGTGCGTGGTTGATTGCATCTTGCATATCCTGCGGCATCATTTTGATACGACGAAGACCTTCTCTTTCCCAAAGAGAACTGCTTGGGTGTCCACTGGAGATAATGAAACTCTTAACGCCCTGTGGTTTGTAATCAAGTGCGTATGCAATCTGCATCATACCTCCCCAAGACTGTCCGATGATGTGACATTCATCTAATCCAAGATGTTTTCTCAATGCTTCAAGTTCATCTAACCAAACTTTCTGGTTCCAAAGTTCAGGGTGTCCGTCAAGATAAGAGTTACCACAACCGATCTGGTCATACATAACAATCATACGATCGTCATCATCTGCAACGTTATCTAATACCTCGTAGTAATTATGAGTAGAACCCGGTCCTCCGTGAAGACAGATTAAAGGTGCCTTTCCATTATTTTTTCTTTCGCCAACTATTCTGTAGTATGTTTGATAGCCAAGATATGGCATATATCCTTCTGTAATTTTTGCCATGATTTTTCTCCTTTCTGACAAGTTTTTGACTAGCCTATAGTATAATACATTTTCGTTAAAAATGCATCAATTTTGACGATTATTTTCATATTTAAAGAAAAAAATTTAAAATTCTACGGTTATCATGAACTTTTTGGGGTGTTTTGGCTATATGAATCCGTCAAAAAAACCTTCCCGATTCCGCTTCTCTGCATACACTAGTATAAAACAGTAAGGTATGTAGAAGAATGAAAGAATATGTAACAACATCATTGGACACACATTTGTTTTTTGGAAGAATTATGAAAGAACATTCACTGTTTCTTTTAGCCGCATTTCCGGCAAAGGAAATGGAATACAGAAATAAAGCAAACTGGTTTCGTGACCGGTTTGAAAAAGCACTGGAACGTACGGTGCAGCTTGCCAACGGAATGGTGAGTGAAGATGTTCTATGCTCGGGGGAAGTATTTACGGAATTTACGGAAATGGCGGAGCGGCAGACAAGAAAATTAACAAAAATTCCAATTAATGTACAAATTACGCAGGCGGAAAAAAGGCTGCGGTCAGGTCATGGAAATTGTCAGGACAAGAGAATGGAACAGTATATCCGTCATCTCAATCAGAATATCCTGCATTTGTTAAACGGATTGATTGCATTTAAAGAAAAAATTTTACAGGAAGTTCTCTCGTGTAACCTGTATACTGCAAATTATCCGCTGCTGATAGAGCATATTATCAGAGAGGCAAAATTGTATAGGCAGATTGTGACAACGTTAGAGGAAAAGGGTTGTATGCCGTCGAAAGATTTAAGAGAGACGGAGATGTTCTGGAATCAGATTATGATGGAACATGCACTCTTTATTCGCGGATTACTCGACCCGACGGAATGTGAATTAGTGGGAACTGCGGATACATTTGCGGGAGATTACTGTCGTTTGCTGGAAGAGGCGAGGGAACAGGATTGCAGAACTATGGATACGCTGACAAGAGAAACATTGGAAACGACGGAGAAGTATCGCGATTTCAAGGCAGCAGGGACGAAAGGAATTACATGTTGTGATATACGCTCCGTGATTCTTCCGTTATTGGCGGACCATGTACTCCGGGAGGCGAATCATTATTTGCGTATTTTACAAACAGAGGGAAAATGGAGGGGATAAACAATGGAATTGTGCCAATATCCCTGCCAATGCAGGATACGTTATTTCACAATAGAAGCGATACAGATTCCGATTGTATATAATCAATATGGAGATTATGATCCAGATGGACTTTTGTATGTATTGGAAGAGGATTCGCAGAGAATACAGGAGGAGGCTCTTCGCAGATTTAAGCAGATTCCTCCGCAGCCCTACGAGGAGGTACAGCCACTGGTGATTCGCGTAAACTGTGGTGATATTGTAAAAGTGCGTTTTCGCAATCATTTAAACCGCAGATTGTCGATTCATGTGCAGGGGGTGGCATATGATGTGATGACTTCAGATGGCACCGGCGCCGGATTTAACCGGGACAGTACAACTGATAATGAGATTGTATATACATGGTATGCCGATACAGAAGGCGTTTTTCTGTTTCATGATATGGCAGATGCCGGAAGCAGTGAGAAAGCGACAAATATTCATGGACTTTTCGGCGCAGTGATTGTCGAGCCGCCGGAGGCAAAATGGTTTGATCCGCAGACAGGGGAAGAAATAAAAAGCGGATTGATGGCAGATATTTACCAACCGGGAAAACCGGCCTTTCGAGAATATAGTGTATTTTTTCATGATGAACTGGAGATTTTGGATAAGAATGGGGATACTCCTATGGATCATAGGACGGGGCTTCCTTCTTCCACAACGGCAATCAGTTATCGTTCGGAACCTATGAGAAACCGAATGCCGCTGACTCATGATCCGGCTGATTCGGGTGAGGAAATCTCGATGAGTTCCTGGGTGTATGGAGATCCAGCGCCTCCGATTCTCCGGGCATATGTAGGAGATCCGGCGAAAATTCGTCTGATCCATGGAGGGATTAAAGAAACGCATGTGTTCCACCTTCACAACCATCAGTGGAGATTGGAAGCAGAAAATCCGGTTTCCACCATTATTGATTCCATTACAATAAGTCCACAGGAATGTTATACATTGGATATTTTATATGGAGCGGGAAGCAAAAACGGGGTAATTGGCGATGTGATTTTTCACTGTCATCTGTACCCGCATTTTCATGAAGGAATGTGGACATTGTGGAGAATTCATGATCGTCTGGAAGACGGAAGTGGAAAACTGCCAGATGGAACTTTGATACCTCCTCTTCAGCCGCTAAAAGACAGGGAGAGACCGCCTAAGAAAGATGCACTTCACCCGGGATATCCTAATTTTATCTGCGGGGAGGCGGGTATGCCGCCGCGTCAGCCGCCTTGTGGAGTACTGGATTCGGAGGGAAATGTTGTGGTATATCCGACACCTCTCGAAGAGGCAAATTTTGTGGAAAGAGCAGTTCCCGGAGCATTATACACGGACACCTGTCCCTGCCACACAGCAGGGGAATGTGACGATCCGTGTGAGAATGTGAAAGTATTTGAAATTGCACTTGTACAGGCGAAACTCACCTATAACCGCTATGGCTGGCATGAACCGGAAGGACGCTTTTTTGTTTTGAAAGAAGAATTGGAGCGTTATGGAGGACTGGACGCTTATATTCGTATGGTGGAGGAAGAGAAAATTCAGGTGGAGCCGTTGGTCATACGTGCGAATGCAGGGGATTGCATTGAACTGCGTACGACGAATTTATTGCCGGAATTCTTAGAGGAAAATGCATTTCAACTGAAGACGAAAACGGATATTGTAGGACATCATGTACATTTGGTGAAATTTGATACGATTACTTCTGACGGGGCGGCAAACGGCTGGAATAATATTGCGGGAGCAAGAAAATATGAGACATTAGTAGAGCGTTTTTTTGCAGATGAGGAATTGAGAACCGTGTTTTTCCATGACCATTTGTTTGCAAATGCACATCAGTTGCATGGAATGTTTGGTGCATTGATAATAGAGGAGGCGGGAGCAACTTTCCACAATATACGAGATGGAGAGGAACTTCGGTTTGGAACGCAGGCGGTCATTCAAAGAAGAGATGGAACGTCATTCCGTGAGTTCGCTCTTTTTGTTCACGATTTTACATTTTTGTTTGATAAAGAGGGAAAACCATTAAATCCTCCGGCAGTTCCGGGTTCTCATGATGATCCGGGAGTGATGGGAATTAATTACCGTGCTGAGCCGATGCGGGAGAGATTGAAAACAGGTGAGGATCCGGCTTATATTTTCAGTTCTTTTGTACACGGAGACCCGGCAACCCCTGTTTTGGAAACCTACCCGGGAGATGAACTGATGATTCGATTAATAGATGGGGCTCATGAAGAGCAGCATGCATTTAATATTACGGGAATGTCATGGCAAAAAGAAGTGGCAGATGACAAATCCCCATTAGCTGCTTCGCAGACAATCGGAGTTTCAGAGGCATTTAATTTAAACGTCAAAGAATCATATCAGTCAGGAGATTATCTATATTATTTTGGCGGAACCGATGATGTCTGGTTAGGTCTTTGGGGAATCATTCGAGCCTATGATAAGTATCAGAAATGTTTAAAACCGCTCTGTAAAGGAAAAGATATGATTCAGCCGCTTCCGCCATGTCCGGGGAAAGACGATGTGGTAAGACGATATGAAATAGCGGCTATTCAGACAGAGTTAATCTATAACCGATATGGAGATTATGACCCTGACGGACTGATTTTTGTTCCTCTGGAAGATGCAGACCGTGTGCTTTCAGGAAAATGTAAGCCAAAACCTCTAATATTACGTGCAAATGTTGGTGACTGGCTGGAAATCACTCTGCATAATATGTGGGAGCGTCCGGTACCTTATTTTGATTATCCGAAAGTGCCGCTTGATTTGAAGCATAAGCCGTCGAACAGGGTTTCACTGAATCCGCAGTTTCTGAAATATGACCCAATCAGCGATTCGGGAATTAACGTGGGATACAATCCAAAAGAGCAGACAGTCGGAATCGGTGAGAGTAAGCGGTATCTGTGGAAGGCAGAGAGGGAATATGGTTCCTGTATATTGCAGTCATTTGGAGACATGCGGAATCACAGATATCATGGACTGTTCGGAGCGGTCATTGTAGAACCGGCAGGAGCAGAATGGTATGAGAATTTTACGAAAAAGAAGAATCCATTTGCGGAACAGGCAGTGATAACCGCACCGGGAATAGAAAGTTTTCGGGAATACGTGTTGTTTATTCAGAATGGAATCCGGCTTTTAGATGCAGACGGCAACCTGATACAGACCGCAGCGGCAGGCAGTGATGAGCCGGTTGATGCGGAAGATACGGGAGAAAAAGGGTATAACTATCACTCAGAGAGGTTTGCGAATCGGCTTTTAAAAGATGCGAGAGTATGGAAAGTGTTCAGCAGCAAAATCCATGGAGACCCGGCAACTCCTATATGGAAGGCTTATTCCGGAGACAGGGTGATTTTTCGGACGATGATGCCGGCAGATAAACCTAGAAATGTATCACTGACCATTCACGGACATTTGTGGAGAGAACAGCCGAAAGATGCCCTGTCCAGGGAAATTCCGCTTCAGGGCGGAATCAGTATCGGAAATCGGTTTGATATGGAACTGAAAGGCGGTGCAGCGTGTCCGGGAGATTATTTATATCGTTCAGGAAGTTTTGGCTGGGACGTTGAATCGGGAATGTGGGGGATTTTCCGTGTGCTTAAACGTTCCATCAGGTGTAAGTGTAAAGAAATGTGCGGAAGAATTTTAAATTGTATGAAATAAGAAATAGAAAACCACTGTATCAGATATCGTTCGGATACAGTGGTTTTTTAGAGGGTTAAATAACAGTGATTTCCTTAACCACATCAATAAAATGAAGTACATCTTCAGGGGCGTTCAGGCTGTAAAGAATCCCATACGGAATACTGTATTCCCAGTTGACCGGCAGAGTGACTAAGCCCGGGTGAACGTCCTGCCAGCACTCAATTGTGAGCAAAACATTGCCGGTTTCTGCACAGCGGTTAAATACAGATAAGTCATAGAATTGAGGAGTGTCCTCAATGTGAATCTGAGAATGATTTTTTTCTAAATCATTTCGCATAAAATCGTTAATGCCGGAATCCCCCCGGCGGACCATCATCAATGTTTCTCCGTATAAATCTTCAATATTGATGCAGCTTTTCGATGCAAGACGGTGTTCTCTCGATACGGCAACCATTTTTTTATATTTGCCGAGAGGGAGAAAGGGGAAGACTATCAAACCATTTTGCACACATGAGGGAAGCGGAATGGGCAGCAGTCTCCATGATATCAAAAGGTTATGCCCCGATGCGAAAGTTGAAAAAGGGCTTGCAATATGCGGGGGCAGTGTGAGACAGGCAAAACAGGAAATTTCAGAATGGATTTAGGAGGAGTTAGGAAGATGAAAAAGGTATTAATCATTTCGGGAAGTCCGAGAAAAAACGGAAATTCAGATATTCTGTGCAATCAGTTTGCACAGGGAGCGAAGTCAGGCGGACATCAGGTTGAGAAAGTATTTCTTGGTGAAGGCCGCAAAGGGACATTTGACAATCCGGTTCTGATAAAAATCGGTGAAAAATATGGAAAAACACCGGCACAGGTTATGTTGCGCTGGAATATTCAGAGAGGCGTAATCGTCATTCCGAAGTCTACCCACAAAGAAAGAATGGAAGAAAACTTTGCAGTTTTTGATTTTGCGTTATCTGATGAAGATATGACTGTAATCGCTGAACTTGATAAAAAGGAAAGTTCATTCTTCTCTCATCAGGATCCGGATACAGTTGAGTGGTTTGCAAAACTGGTTGCAGAACGAAAAAATAAATAGGAGGACTGAAAGATGGTAAAACAGACAGCAGGAAGAGATGCTTTGAATGATTTTGCACCGAAATTTGCGGAATTAAATGATGATGTATTGTTTGGTGAAGTTTGGTCAAGAGAAGATAAATTGTCGTTGAAAATGCGTTCGATTGTGACGATAACGGCGCTGATAAGTAAAGGGATTGTGGATAACTCATTGGCCTATCATCTTTCCACTGCGCGAAAAAATGGTGTGACAAAGACGGAAATGGCAGAAATTTTAACTCATCTTGCATTTTACGCAGGCTGGCCAAACGCGTGGGCGGCATTCCGAATGGCGAAGGAAGTGTATGCAGATGCTGAGGCAGAAGAAGACTATGGCGGATTCTTTGGAATGGGTCAGCCGAATGTAAATTTTGCAAAGTATTTTACCGGAAACAGTTATTTGAAGCCGCTGACAAATCCGGAAGAAACCGTGTTTGTTGCAAATGTTACTTTTGAACCGGGGTGCCGAAATAACTGGCATATTCACCATGCGTCCAAAGGAGGAGGGCAGCTTCTTCTCTGTGTGGAAGGAGAGGGCTGGTATCAGGAAGAAGGAAAACAGGCACGGAGTTTGAAACCGGGAGATGTCGTGGCAATTCCGTCAGAAGTAAAACATTGGCATGGCGCAAAGAAAGATTGCTGGTTCAGTCATCTTGCCATTGAATGTCCGGGTGAGGACACTTCTAATGAGTGGTGTGAGGCTGTGACGGAGGAAGAGTATAACTCTTTGGAAAGTAAATAGAGAAAGATAAAAAGGTTAGGTGCACAGATTTTGTGCATCTAATTTTTGTTGGGAATATATAAAAGAACAGTCCGGATTTTGAGGAAATAACAAGAAAAACTATGTTATAATTATTCTAATGATATAATGAGAATCGTAAATACTAGGAGGAGATTATAGGGAAGCATGGAATATATAGCGCATATTGATGAAAATAATAAAGAGAGAATTCAGACGGTAAAAGAGCATTTAGAGGGAACAGCAAAACTTTCGGGAGATTTTGCAGAGAAATTCGGAAAACAGGACTGGGGATATTGTTGCGGAATGTTGCACGATATTGGAAAATATTCGATGGATTTTCAAAAAAGAATTTTGGGAGAAAGTAATCGTCGGGTAGATCATTCAACTGCAGGAGCAAGAGTTTGCGGAGAAAAGAAGGGAAAATATTCTTTTTTGGAATATTGTGTGGAAGGGCATCATGCAGGATTGCCGGATTATGGGAGCAATTTTGATGGAAGTGATGAACCTACACTGAGGGGAAGACGCAAGAAGAAAATCAGCGATTACCAGGCTTATCGGACAGAAATTGAAATTCCTCCAATAACATCTAGCCCAATTGATTTGGATAAGACGGTTAACCGATGGAACTTCTTGCAGCGTCACGAAACATGACGGCAGTATCTTTCCCGTATCTGCCCTTAGAACTCTCAGAGAGCAGGTTGGAAAGTCGTGTGAGGTGTGCATTTGCAACAGCATCTGCACTTGGAAATTCAGAAAGCAAAGCATAAACGGATGCTATATGAAGTGTAGGAACGAGTTTTTCCAGTTCAGGAAAGAGAATACAGATTAGTCTTGAAACGGAACTTTTCAGTTTTGCCCGTTCCTTTACCTTATCAAAACGATAACGAGTAAGTGACTTTAATTCCTCGTTGTGGTAAGATGTATCTGAGTAGGACTTTAAGTTCATATCAGACATCATCATAGTGGCAATGGTACGGGAATCAACTTTATCCGTTTTCGTCTTTCTAAGGCTGAGACTTTTTCTGTAAAGATTGGTATGTAACGGATTGATAACGTAGGTGGTCAGACCTTTATCAAGAAGAAATCCCAGAAGATTGTAACTGTAGTGTCCGGTGGCTTCCAGTCCTACTTTTACTTTGGTTAAATCATCTGAAACGGATTCGACTCTTTGAAATAAGGTTTCAAACCCCTTACGATTGTTAGGTATAGTAAAAGATTTGAATAATACTTCACCATCTGAATTTGTGAGAAAGCAGTCGTGCTTATCTTTGGCAACATCAATTCCAACGTAAATCATAAGAAATCTCCTTTGAATAAATTTGATACTGTTTAGAGCCACAGGTACTCTTTGCGATTGTAACCTCGTTCTAAATAAACCGTCATGCGGTATCTAACTGATTAACAACTATACAAAGAGACTGTGGTTGTAGCCTTTCGTAAACCATCGAATGGTAGGAGGTTTTAAACAATCCACAGTATCTCCAACAGTATAGCATATAGACCTTGGAGAGGGTCTATAAACACTACTACTTTATAATACGAGGAGATTTACTATGTTAAATCCAATGTCACTGATAAAATATAAAGATATGTGGAACAAATTTACGGCAAACCACCCTAAATTTCCACATTTTTTAAAGGCAGTTTCACAAAATGCCCTCTCAGAAGGAACATTAATCGAAATAAATGTCACCACTCCCGACGGAAAATCTTATTCGTCCAACTTAAAGGTAAAAGCGGAAGATATGGAACTTTTGAGAGAATTAAGGGGATAGCGCAACTATCCCCTTTCTCATGTCTACTTATAAATCGGATATTTCCCACAAAGTTTTTCTACTTCCGAGCGAATCAGGTCTGCTTTCTCTTCAAACTCCGTGGCTGTGAGCCAAACTAACTCTGCAATTTTCTCCATATCCTCTTCTTTCATTCCTCTTGATGTGACTGCCGGTGTTCCGATACGCACTCCCGAAGTGACAAACGGACTTCTCGGATCATTTGGAACCGTATTTTTATTGAGAGTAATATAAACTTCATCACACCGTCTCTGCAGTTCTTTGCCGGATAAATCAAGATTTCTTAAATCCAGCAGCATCAGATGATTGTCCGTTCCTCCTGTCAGAATATCAAAACCTTTCCTCTGTAATGTCTCCGATAATACCTTCGCATTTTTGACTACCTGCTCCTGATATTCCTTAAACTCAGGTTTCAACGCCTCTCCGAATGCCACCGCTTTTGCCGCAATAACATGTTCCAGCGGACCGCCTTGCGTTCCCGGAAAGACCGCTTTATTTAAGTGGAATTTCTCCGCCGCTTCCTGATTTGCCAAAATCATTCCGCCTCGTGGTCCACGCAATGTCTTATGAGTTGTCGTCGTTACAACGTCTGCGTATGGTATCGGACTTTGATGCAGCCCTGCTGCCACAAGACCTGCGATATGAGCCATATCTACCATTAAATATGCTCCAACCTTGTCGGCAATCTCCCTGAATCTCTTGAAATCAATTTCCCTTGCATAGGCACTTGCCCCGGCGATAATCAGTTTCGGTTTTGACTCCACTGCAAGTCTCTCCACTTCGTCATAGTCAATAAATCCGTTGTCGTCCACACCGTACGGTACGATATGGAAATACATTCCCGAAAAATTTACCGGACTTCCGTGTGTCAAATGTCCGCCATGTTCAAGGTTCATTCCCATCACCGTATCACCCTGTTTTAACATGGCAATCTGCACTGCCATATTTGCCTGTGCTCCTGAGTGCGGCTGTACGTTTGCGTAATCACAATGGAATAATTTCTTCGCACGTTCAATTGCGATATTCTCAATCACGTCCACCTGTTCACAGCCACCGTAATATCGTTTCCCCGCATAACCTTCCGCATATTTATTTGTCAGTACCGTTCCCATTGTCATCATCACTTCTTCGGAAACAATATTTTCCGATGCAATCAGTTCCAGATTTCTGCGCTGTCTGTTACACTCTGCCTGAACAGCCTGTCCGACTTCTGCATCATATGCCGCAATACGCTCCATTATCTCATTTACCATGTTACGCCCTCCTTTATTTATCTTGTCCGTTTCGGATTGTTCTTAAGGTCATCATAGCACAGTTTATATTGTGCTTCAATATGCCGTCTGTCGGTTTTTTTACACTCTTTTTTATATTAAGACATTATAATTGGGGGTCCAAATAATACAAATATGCCGACACCGGTTAAAACTAAAGCAAGTGCAAACAACAGTATTCCCAGTAACTTTGATGCTCCCTCATATCGCTGTACAAACGACTCCTTTGGTTTCTTCGGATTATAAAAAACATCTGCCGGTGTTCCTATCGGATATAACCGAAACAGTGGTGATTCCTGCATATTCACTGAACTGTTTTTTCTCATCTTTACCTTTAAATGAAGCGGTAAATTTTCTCTCGTTGTCAAATTGGTTTCCATTTGCGCTGTCGGTGAATCAAACGGCGTATTGATTTGTACTGCAGAACCACTCCGAAATTTTGGACCTGAAACTTTATAAATTTTCCCTTTCACCATATATTCTATTAACGGAATATGAATACCGGCATAGCAGACAGGCGAAACTCCGACTACCCGTCCCACAATATGCTCACTGCAGCGTTCTGCCTTTTTCCATTTTCGTATTCCGAATATATAAAAGCAAACCCAACATGCTAATGCAAATGCGAGAATATATATTCCCCAAAATATATTCCAATTCATTTGACTTTCCTCCAATCAACAAGAGCCTCATGGCATACTGCCTGAGGCTCTCACATTTTATTAATTTGTATAGTTGTCAAAATATCCCTGTACAAGTACAACCGGAGTACCTTTATCTCCTGAACCGCTTGTAAGGTCACATAAAGAACCAATTAAATCTGTAAGTTGTCTAGGTGTTGTTCCCTGAGAAACCATATTGCCCACAAGATTATCATCTTTTTCTTTAATACGTTTAGAAATAGCTTCTTTTAATGCTTCTCCGCTTAAATCTTTAAAGTCATTATCTGCTAAATATTTTAATTTTACTTCGTTTGGTGTTCCGCGAAGTCCGTCTGTAAACGCAGGTGAAACAACAGGGTCTGCAAGTTCCCAGATTTTTCCCTGTGGATCTTTGAAAGCACCGTCGCCGTAAACCATAACTTCAACGTGTTTTCCTGTTTTCTCCAAAATGCTCTTTTGAATTTCTTCAACTAAATCAAAGCATTCTCTCGGGAAGAGTTTAACGCTTTCTTCCGTAGATTTATTAGAACCTAATAAACCATATTTTTCATTAAATCCGCTTCCGTCAACAGATGCGTCCAAAATCTCGTCCATGCCGAATACTTTCTCAGCACCGTTTGCTTTTAAGATTCGTTTTGTTCTCGCTCTTGTATGAATATCACAGTGGATAACATTTTTTGTGTAGTCAAGGATAACTTTCGGATTGTTTGCAAAAATGATTTCTACTTCCGCTCCCGCTTCGCGAATAAGTTCTCCGTAGTATTCCACATAATCCACACCTGTGAACTGATGTTTATTTTCTCCAAACAACTCTCTGTATTTTTCTAAAGTTAATACATCGCTGTATGGATTGATTCCTGCTTCGTCTAATTTATCAAGCGATACAAGTTCATTTCCAACTTCATCACTTGGATAACTAAGCATAAGAACGACTTTCTTCGCTCCCATAGCCATTCCCTTTAAGCAGATAGAAAATCTATTTCTTGATAAAATTGGAAAAATAATTCCAATCGTTTCTCCGCCTAATTTTGCTTTCACATCACTTGCAATTGCACTGATTGGAGCGTAATTACCCTGTGCTCTTGCAACAATCGATTCTGTAAGTGAGATTACGTCTCTATCTCTTAATTCAAATCCTTCACTGCTTGCCGCATCTAATACGCTGTTTACCACGATGTCCGCTAAATTGTCGCCTTCTCTGATGATTGGACAACGAATTCCTCTTGAAATTGTTCCTACTTTTCTTTCCATTTTTATCCCTTTTCTCTTTTATAAAATAATATAGTATGTTTCTGCCACCAAACTATTATAATATAAAATTTTATTGTTGTACATTATTTTTTTTCATCTTTTCATGCTCACCCGCAAGTTCCTCGTATAATTGGGGAATGTTCCAGTCTTTATTCGTGTCGGTAAGTATCGCTTTATAGTCCACTTTTCTTACCCCATTCCTCCGAATGCGATATAAAATCTGTTCCAGTTGAGACTCTCTCAAATTAGAAAAAATCATCATCTCTTTTTCTAATTCTTCCCCTTCATAGATTTCCTGCGTCTCTTCCATATCTTTCATTCCCGCCAAACAGCCGATTGTCTGTAAATAATCCTTTTTCTCAACCGTTTTCATTTTAATTTTAAGAGATAGAAGTATCATCTTGATTTCTCTCAACTGTTTAGCGTCCTGAAAATTAATCAATAATACTGTTTCACGCATAACTTTCCTATTTTTCTAAATATTTTTCTTTTAATACGTTTACCTGCTCCATATATTTTGCATTTTGTTTCTGCTGTACAAGACTTCTTCTGATTGTCTCTTTCACTTCATCAAAAGAAGCAACGGATTCTTCCGTTCTGTTTTCCACTTTAATTAAGTGATAGCCAAACTGTGTTTTCACAGGGCCTTTCACTTCTCCGATTTCTGCTTCAAAAGCCACATCTTCAAATTCTTTTACCATTTGGCCTCTTCCAAACTGTCCCAAATCTCCGCCTCTTGTACCTGAAGGACATGTAGAAAATTCTTTTGCGGAATCTTCAAATGTTTTTTCTCCGTTTAAAATAGATTCTAAAATCGTTTGGCATTTTTCTTCTGAATCCGTCAAAATATGTTTTGCGCTGACTGTCGCACCTTTCTTAAACTGCTGACTGTTTGCGTCATAGTACGCTTTCACTTCTTCATCAGACACTTCCACACCTTTCATTGTCTCGCGCATTGCCAACTGTGCAAGAATGTCCTTTTTCGCATTTTTAAGAATCTGCTGAAACTCTTCTGTCTCTTCCAGTTTCATTTCTTCTCCCATTTGTGCAAATAAATGTAAAGAAATTAACTGTTCTAAACACTGGTCTCTAAATTGAGGATTGTTGATATATGGCTGCTGTTCTCTTGGAACATTATTTAAAAATGCTTGTAATTCCTCTTCTGTAATCGGTTGTCCTGCAACAGTTGCTAATACTTTTTCACTCATTTTGTTTCTCCTTTATTCTGCTTTCATTATATCTTTTTTGCACAGATGTCCGCTAAACAGCATCTGTCACAATAAGGTTTTGTTCTCGCCGTACACACTTCTCTTCCGTGATATACGAGGCGGTGGCAAAAATCACTTCCCTCTTCACCCGGAATGATTTTCCACAATTCCATTTCCACCTTCTTAGGTTCTTTTATCCCATTTACCAAACCGATACGGTTCACCAGACGTATGCAGTGTGTGTCTGTCACGATCGCCGGTTTGCCAAAAACATCTCCCATTATCAGATTTGCACTTTTTCTTCCTACACCCGGCAGGGCTAAAATCTCATCAAACGTCGTCGGAATCTGGTCATTGTATTTCTCATGTAAAATTTTCATACAGGCGCTAATATCCCTCGCCTTGCTCTTTCCAAGTCCGCATGGTCTTACAATCTCTTCAATCTCCTCAACCGGTGCATTTGCCAGAGATTCCACGTCCGGAAATTTTGCATATAGTTTTTCCACAACAATGTTGACACGCTCGTCAGTACACTGTGCCGCCAGGCGAACTCCCACAAGCAGTTTCCACGCTTCATCGTAATCTAAAGTACAGTCCGCAACCGGATATTCTTTTTTTAATCGTTCAATTACTTCTAATGCTAATTCTTTTTTTCTCATGTTTTTTACCTCTCTGCCATTTTAACATTATTTTATATAGATAACAATGTTATCAAATCAAAAATTTTTTAAGAAAGTCTTTCGCCCTTTTTTATCTCTCTTTTCTATACTAATCATAAACAAATTTGGAGGGACATTTTATGAATTCAAAAAAATTATCTATCGGACTATTTTCATTTTACTGTGCTGCACTTACATGGATTATCCTGTTTAAGTTTTCTTTTTCTTTGGAGGAATTACCCCATTTAAGAAATATCAGTCTTATACCTTTTGCCGAATCGGTTATTGTAAATGGGAAAGTGGATTTTTCAGAGATTTTTCAAAATCTTTTTGCTTTCATTCCTTTCGGCGTTCTTATCAGCACTATATCAGAAAATAAATCTTTTCTTCAGAAACTTTTGCCTGCTTTTTTTGTCAGTCTTACTTTTGAGGTTTTACAGTTTATATTCTCTATCGGTGCAAGCGATATAACAGATGTGATTACCAATACTCTCGGCGGACTTATTGGCATCGGTATTTTCATGGTATTGAGAAAACTATTTAAACGAAAATACAAAACGGTAATCAACATTGTCAGTTTTACATTTGCCATACTTTTTTCCGTTCTTATGCTTATCTTGTTTTTGGCAAATTAACTATGTTATACTAGCATCAATATTATTTTGAATCAGGAGAAAAACGCAATGAAAAATATTGATATTACTTATCCAAAGGAAAAGAAAAAATTTTATTCTTTGCTGAGAACACAGCTTATCGGTCTGACAGACGGAATTCCCCATATGCTTGCGAACTTTTCCAACGCCTCCGCCCTTTTAAATCAGGCGCTTGGCGACATTAACTGGGTTGGTTTTTATTTTATGAAAGAAAATCAACTTGTGCTCGGAACATTCCAGGGAAAGCCTGCCTGCATAGAAATTCAGATTGGGAGTGGAGTCTGCGGAACCGCCGTTGCCAAAGACGAAACAATCGTGGTGGAAAATGTGCACGATTTCCCGGGACATATCGCCTGTGACAGTGCGTCTAATTCAGAGATTGTCATTCCTATTCATGCACACGGTGAAATTATAGGAGTTCTTGATATTGACAGTCCGATTTTTTCAAGATTTGACGAGGAAGATAAAAACGGACTGGAAATGCTTGTAAAAGTACTTGAGGAGATGTTTTAGACATCTCCCCTTTCCATTTGAATCACACGGAAAACCTGCTCTACGCTATCCTTGAGATTTTCTATTGCCTTTTCTTTTGCAGTTGCTTCTTCCAACGTCACAATCTCCCGCACAATCGGAAAAAACGCATCTATCCCTTTCTCATTGCACTGTTTTGCCCCTTCTGTCACTGTTCCCGCAAAGGCAATAACATTTTTATGATACTTTTTCGCCAACTCCGCTACACCGAGAGGGGCTTTTCCCATACCGGTCTGTGCATCTAATCGCCCTTCTCCCGTAATAACTATATCAGCATTTTGTATCACTTCTTCTATAGAAAGTTTCTCCAAAACAAACTGAATCCCCGAAAAAAACTCTGCCTGCAAATAACTGAGAAAAGCAAATCCAATTCCGCCGCCCGCACCCGCACCTTTTTTCATACTGTAATCTTTACCGATAAACTTTTCTGTTTGATAAGCAAAATGTTTTATTCCTTTATCCAGTTTTTCTTTCTGTTCTTCCGTAACACCCTTTTGTTTTCCAAAGACATAAGTCGCTCCATTCTCTCCGTAAAGTTCATTTTCTACATCACACATAATACGAAAACGACATTTTTTTAATGCGGAAGAAACATTTTCATCTGAAATAAATTCTATTCTTCCCACTTCTTTACCACCACGTCCTATAGGATTTTTCTCCTTATCTAAAAAAGTATAACCAAGCGCCTGTAACATTCCCACTCCCGCATCATTTGTTCCGCTTCCACCTATTCCTATCCAAATTTCCCGACACCCTTTCTGTACAGCGTCCAAAATCATTTCTCCCACTCCGAAAGTGTCCGCCTGTAACGGATTTTTTTCTTCCAAAAGGGTAAGTCCTGCTGCCTGAGCCATTTCAATAACAGCAACTTTTTCTGTCTCTAAATATCCATAGTATGCAATGTTTTTCTCTCCCAAAGGTCCTGATACAGAAACGGAGATTTTCTTTCCACCCAGACTTTCCGTAAGGATTTCCCCTGTTCCTTCTCCTCCGTCAGCCAGCGGTTTCACTGCTATATTTGCATTTGGGTAAACACCTTTTATACCTTCCCGCACTGCATTTCCCGCTTCCCGTGAAGTCATACTCCCTTTAAAAGAATCCATGATTACTGCCACATTCATTTTATTTATTCCTCTTCCTGCAAAACCTTTATGATTTGCACACGTTTTTGTGTTAATAGTGCCAATGTATTTTTTACTGCCACAATATTTTTCTCTCCGATTTCTTTTCTCAGACGGATAAAAAGCATTTCCATATTTTTTATTTCCAGCTCTTTTCCTTTTTGCGTCATTCTCCTTAAAGTCATCATTGCCGAAGACCACTGTCTGCGTGACGCCGCCTGCCCGATTCTCATAAAATCCATGCCCTTTATAAAGGTATTCAATTCCATAAAATAGGTTTCTTCTCCTAATTTTTCTATTCCTTCCTGCACCTGTACGCCCAGTTGCTCTAATTTTCTCTGTATCATTTTATTCCCTCTTATTGTCACTTTCTAATTTTATCATTTGCCATACAAACTGGGAGTTCCTACTTCTAAAACTGAATCTAAAAATCTTTTTTCATATAATATCTGGTATGATTACGAGGACAATTATCCAATTGCCCAAACACTTCATATCCCTGCTTTTCATAAAACTCTTTTGCCTGAAAGTCAAAAGTATCTAAATGGATTAAATACACATTATTACTCACTGCCTGTTGTTCGACTGATTTTAATAGTAATGTGCCCAACTTTTCACTTCTATAATTTGAATCAACCCAAAGAGTATCTATGTAAACGACATTCCAGCAGTACATTCTAGCAATGATACCAGCAATAATTTTTCCGTCTTTTTCTATTTTATGGCTTAAATCTATAAACAGTTCTGATTGTTCTGCTTGTACTTTTGACAAATTATAATCCACAAGTTTTTCCACAAGATATTTTTTATCTTCATTTGTGTAATCTTGAATAGATAATTTCATTAATACGACCTCTCTAAATTCAAATTTTTAAAATTCTCTAACATTCCACCTTCTTGAACTTACGTTCAAGAAGTATCCCTCGCTCTGCTCGGTCAATTCTAATTTTCCTATTTCCTTATACCCTATATTATATCAATTTTCTATATCCGCCACAATAAAATAATGCTGTTCAAACAACCTTTTATCTGCTACAATCAATTTATAGAATTCCTCTGTGAATGGAGGAAATCAGATGAAGAAACAACTAAAAAATCTTACCATCAAAGATAACTTTATGTTTGCAGCAGTGATGCTTGACGAGGAAAACTGCAAAGGCTTTTTAGAAAGGGCATTACAGATGAAAATTGACCGAGTGGAAGTCAGTGCGGAGAAAAATATCGTATATCACCCGGAGTATAAAGGTGTGC
>ERZ773204.1160-NODE-1160-length-21321-cov-6.616336_pt1 | contig 21321 bp, 17 predicted proteins | sample MGYA00581007_ERZ773204 | MGnify/ENA primary metagenome ERZ773204 (study PRJEB29015, sample SAMEA2737757) | human gut metagenome | biome: human gut; feature: human-associated habitat; material: faeces | place: China | collected 2012 ... | reverse complement strand
ATACAAATAAAGAGGCATACGGTAATTACACACAGCTGGAGCAGAACCTTGAGAAGATACTTAAGGAGCATACATTTGCGGTTGTTTACCCGGATTTAAGTGAATGTGTTACAGATATTCCAAATATCAGCCTGCAGGTATGGAATCATACGATTAAACAGAGTCTTGACACAGAAGATTTTGTTTTTGCAGTCAATGTAGACACTGAATTTCCGATAGCAGATTCCATTGCATCTGATGCAGAGACTTTTGAAAAATATGCGAATCTGATGCTGCCGGTATTGCTTGGAACTATTCTTAGTTGTGTGATCTGGCTGATCAGTATGATCTGGCTGACAGTGGCAGCAGGAAGAAAACCGGAAGATGAAGAAATCCATCTGAACAGTTTTGACAGATGGTATACAGAAATCGCGGCGGGAGTTGTGACGGGGGTATGGCTTGTTGGTTTTATGGGAATGGTAACAGTGATTGCAAACTCACTGATCGGGACTTTCAACAATATGCAGATTCTGATAATTTCACTGGTAATATGCGGAATTTATACAATGGCATGGTTCCTGACAGGATATCTCAGCCTGGTAAGAAGAATCAAGGCAGGTACGTTCTGGAAAAACAGTTTGCTTAGAAGAATTTTGAAATGGATTGGAAAATGCAATAGAAAGATCGTAGATTTTATTGGCAGCTTTTCTCGAAATACATCAGAAAAAATAAAAGTTCTGTTTGGTATTGGCGGATTTGTATTTTTACAGTTTTTGCTTATGCTTTTTATGATAAATGCGTCAGGAGTATTTGCGTTGGTGCTGATCGTGGCAGATGTAGCGGCAATCGTTTATGCAGTTCGTAAAGTGGATGGTCTGGATCTTATTATGGACGGACTGAAGAAAATCAGTGACGGAGAATTGCAGTATAAGATTAAAACAGAACAGCTTACCGGAAAATACAAAGCAATGGCTGAATATATCAATAATATCGGTGACGGTCTGGATGCTGCGGTAGAGAACAGCCTGAAGAAAGAACGAATGCAGACAGAACTGATCACAAATGTTTCCCATGATCTGAAAACGCCGTTGACATCTATTATTAATTATGTAGATTTACTGAAGCGTGAGAATCTGACAGACCCGCAAGTACAGGAATATTTGCGTATTCTGGACGAGAAATCCCAGAGACTGAAGGTGTTGACAGAGGATGTGGTGGAAGCGTCCAAGGCAAGTACCGGGAATATCAAATTTGAGATGAACGACATTGATTTCGTGGAAATGGTACAGCAGGTTATCGGAGAATTCGAAGAGAAGTTTCAGGAAAAGAACCTTACCATGATGGTGCATTTTACAGATGAGCCGTCCATAATCTACGCAGACGGACAGAAAATGTGGAGGGTCCTGGAGAATGTATTTGGCAACGTTGTGAAGTATGCAATGGAAGGAACCAGAGTATACGCAGAAATCAGCAACAGCAATAAGAAAGTGGTCTTTTCCTTGAAAAATATTTCTGCACAGCCATTGAACTTCTCAGCAGATGAACTGACGGAGAGATTTATCCGTGGAGATGTTGCCAGAAATACAGAAGGAAGCGGACTCGGTCTTTCCATCGCCAAGAGCCTGACGGAATTGCAGGGTGGAGAATTTAAGTTGTATCTGGATGGAGATCTGTTTAAGGTAATGATTACGTTTGCTGCGAATATGTCGAAAAAATAGTATGGTAAGTATGGAAATGGTCTGATAAAATAGAGATATAGTTTTTGTGTAAGGCCATAAGTATCTTTACGGGAACAAACAATTTTGTTTCCGATACAATTACCGCCGCAAGGTTTAATGAATACTTTGGCTTTACGCAGAAGGATGTTGACCAGCTTTTAATAGATGCGGATGTTTCGGAAAAAACGGAGCAGGTCAAAGTATGGTATGATGGATATCATTTTGGAAAAACGGATGTATATTGTCCCTGGGATGTGATGAACTATTTGCGGGATCTTCAGGAGAATCCAGATGCAAAGCCGACAGGATACTGGAAAAATACCAGTGATGTTGTGGTATTGGACTCAAGAAATGGCAGGGTAGCTGTTTTTGAGGCGAAATACTCTAAGACTTTGGAACATATGGAATCAGATTGCGAGAAAGCTGTCCGACAGATAAATGATAGAATGTATGCAGAAGAGTTTGCGGATAATTATGATGAAGTGTTCTGCTACGGAATTTCCTTCTATAAAAAAAGATGTATTGTGTTAAGAAAGTAATAGAAAGCAGGAAGTTGTTGAGGTGTGTTATACCCAAAAGCTTCCTGATTGTTTTTTTTTGATGTTGTAATATTTTAATTAGTATTAAAATTCTGGTAAGAAAAATGCTCAGTCTTGCGAAATATGGTGATACATAGCATAATAAGTAATGATAAAAATATATTCATATACAGAGAGGAAAAGCGGATGAACTACAGTTTTAACAGCAGAGTCAGATATAGTGAGACAGGCGAAGATGGCAGACTGACATTGCCGGGAGTTTTGAATTATTTTCAGGATTGTTGTACGTTCCATGCGGAGTCGATTGGGCTGGGAGGAGATGTGCTGAAGGCGAGAAACAGAGCGTGGGTGCTTTCTTCCTGGCAGGTAGTAGTAGGTGAGTATGCCAAAATGGGAAAGGAAATCAAGATCACGACGATACCATATGAATTTAAAGGATTTATGGGTATGCGTAATTTTATTATACAGGATTCTGAGGGAAGAAAACTTGCGTGGGCAAATTCCAACTGGACACATCTTGATATCAGCACGGGACTTCCTGCCAGACTGACTCCGGCAGATACAGATAATTATGTACTTGGTGAAAAGATGGAAATGGATTATGCACCAAGAAAAATCAAACTTCCGGAGGATATGATTGCGCAGGAAGCTTTCACGGTACAAAAACATCATCTGGACACAAACCATCATGTAAACAATTGCCAGTATGTATGCATGGCAGAAGATTTCCTTCCGGAAAGTTTCAAAATATACCAGATGCGCGCAGAATATAAAATGCAGGCAAAGCTTGGAGATGTAATTTGCCCGAAGGTAAAAACGGAAACAGATAAAGTGGTTGTATCTCTGGATAATATAGAAGGAAAAGCTTATGCGATAGTAGAATTCCTGAAAAAAGAGGGAGATATTTAAGCGAAAAATGTCTGTAATTATTCACTGATTTATTGATGATGACAGATCTGAGAAGTTACTGTTATCTGTAAAAGTCCTTATAGGGATAGGGATATAGATGATAGATATACAGAAATGCAAAAAAATTGTGAGACATTACAACACATAACTAAAAATAAGGAAAAAAGTTTCATACACAACTGACAAATATATTCCAGAATCCACATGTGGTTTCGTGAGAGTTTTTTTGAATAAATTGTTTACAAACCACATAAAGCAATATATACTAAAGCGGTAAACAACAAGAAACAACGAATTGTTAAAAATAAACAACATAAAACCACAAAAATGGAGGATATATATTATGAAAATTCTGGAATCTAAATTTGTACAGGGCTTTATTAAAATGGCCAATGACGGTTATCAGCAGGGCTGGCATGAGAGAAATGGTGGAAACTTAAGCTATCGTCTGAAACCGGAAGAAGTTGAGATGATCAAACCTCGTCTGAATGCACCTGGAGAATGGACACCGATCGGAGTAGAGGTTCCGGGACTGGCCGAAGAGTTTTTCCTTGTGACAGGAAGCGGTAAATATTTCAGAAACATTATCGTGGATCCTGAGGTATGTCTGGCAATCATTGAACTGGATGAGACAGGAACGAACTACAGAATCCGCTGGGGACTCGTCGAAGGTGGCAGACCTACCAGCGAACTTCCAACTCATTTGATGAACCATGAAGTAAAGAAGAAACTGACAAATGGAAAACATCGTGTTATTTATCATGCACACACAACAAATACGATTGCACTGACATTTGTTCTTCCGCTGGATGACAAGATCTTTACCAGAGAATTATGGGAATCTGCTACAGAATGCCCGGTTGTTTTCCCGGATGGAGTTGGAGTTGTCGGCTGGATGGTACCAGGCGGAAGAGAAATCGCTGTAAAGACAGCAGAACTGATGAAAAAATATGATGTTGTCATCTGGGCACATCATGGTATGTTCTGCTCCGGTGAAGACTTTGACCTTACATTTGGTCTGCTCCACACAGTAGAGAAATCCGCAGAGATTCTTGTAAAGATTCTGTCTATGACACCAAACAAACTTCAGACAATCACACCGGATAACTTCCGCGCACTTGCAAAAGACTTCAAAGTAAGCCTGCCGGAAGAATTCCTGTATGAAAAATAATCAACATACAAGTTGGTACATGTACCGTACAAGTGTTATAATACAGATATTAATAAGGGATTTTCCGGATGGGATATGCAAAGACCGGAATATCTGAAAAATACTGCAATTAATATCTGAAAAGCAAAAGGAGAGGTACGAACTATGCTGGAAAAATTAAAAGAGGAAGTTTACAAAGCAAACATGGATCTTCCGAAATACGGACTTGTTACATTTACATGGGGAAATGTAAGCGGAATCGACAGAGAATCAGGACTTTTTGTCATCAAACCAAGTGGAGTTGACTATGATCTTCTGACACCGGATGATATGGTTGTTGTAGACCTGAATGGAAATAAGGTAGAAGGAAAATACAATCCATCTTCTGATACAGCAACTCATGTAGAACTGTACAAAGCATTCCCGAATATCGGAGGCGTTGTTCATACACATTCTTCATGGGCAACAAGCTGGGCACAGGCAGGAAGAGGAATTCCTTGCTATGGAACAACTCATGCAGATTATATGTACGGAGAAATCCCATGTGCACGTTGTTTGGAAGGCAAAGAATTTGATGAATACGAGAAGAACACAGGACTTCTGATCGTTGATATGTTCAAAGACAAAGATTACGAAGCAGTACCAGCTGTACTTTGCAAAAACCATGGACCATTTGCATGGGGCAAAGATGCTCACGAAGCAGTACATAACGCAGTTGTTCTTGAAGAAGTTGCCAAGATGGCGGCACGCTGCGAGATGATCAACCCACAGGTAAAACCTGCTCCACAGGATCTGCAGGATAAACATTACTTCAGAAAACATGGTGCAAATGCGTACTATGGACAGGGTAACAAATAAGAAAATATTTATATAAGATAAACTATCATAAAAACTTCTGAAAAGAGTATAAAAGTTACTGTTCACTCCGTGCACGGTAACATACAATTCTTTTCAGAAGTTTTTTTGTGACAGCGCATTGTGCCGCCTTTATTATTTGTGTTATACTGAAATGCAAAGCTATAGCAATTCCAGTATTTTATGGAACTGCTATAATGTCAGAGGATATAATTATAGCAGGTCAGGAAATAATTGACCTGCTTCTAAAGCATGATAGAAGGACAAAAAATACTGGCATGAGATATCAGAAAAACAAAAAAGCAAGCAAAAACGAAATGGAGATTATATGATAGAGTTAGGAAAAAAACAGAAATTAACAGTAGTGAAATCCGTAGATTTTGGTGTGTATCTGGCGGAAGATATGCACGCAGATGCAAAGAACAGAGTACTTCTTCCATCTAAACAGGTTCCGGAGGGAACAAAAGAGGGAGATAGTATTGAAGTGTTTATCTATAAGGATTCTCAGGACCGTCTGATCGCAACAACCAAAGAACCGAAACTTCAGGTAGGACAGACCGCAGTTCTAAAGGTATCTCAGGTAACGAGAATCGGCGCATTTCTTGACTGGGGGCTGGAGAAAGACCTTCTGCTTCCATATCATGAGCAGACTTTGAAGGTAAGAGAAGGCGAAGATGTACTGGTAGCTCTCTATATTGATAAGAGCAGCCGTCTCTGTGCAACGATGAAAGTGTATCATTATCTTTCTACCAGAACTCCTTACGTAGTCGGAGATATGGTTAAAGGCCGTGTGTATGAGATCAGCGACAGATTCGGTGTGTTTGTAGCAGTCGATGATAAATATTCCGCGCTGATCCCGGCAAGAGAGGCGAAAGGAAAATACCGTCCGGGTAAGATTCTTGAACTGCGTGTCAGCGAAGTAAAAGAAGATGGGAAAATGAACGTCACAGACCGTCAGAAAGCATATCTGCAGATCAATGAAGATGCAGAAAATGTACTTGAAGTAATCAATGAATTTGCGGGAGTTCTTCCTTTTGATGACAAGGCATCACCGGAGGTCATTCAGAGGGAATTTGGACTGAGCAAAGGTGCGTTCAAACGTGCAATCGGTCATCTGATGAAAGAAGGCAAAGTAGAAATCAAAGATAAGAGAATCTATGCGAAATAAGATTTTAGCAGTTGTTTAGTTAACCGTGAGAATGCTGAACAGATGCAATTATTTATAAGGATAGAATACGTAAACTGTATAGTCTGGCAGAGATAGTTCTGCCGGACAAATTTCTTTATAGAAATATTATTTTAACCGGATAAACTGTAAAACAGCTATTCGGTGTAGAGCTATGTAGCGAAAGCAGATGAGTCTATCTGCTTGGTTTGGTAAAACAGAACAGGAGAGAACAAAAATTGGAGTTTACACATCTTCACGTCCATACAGAGTACAGTCTGCTGGATGGTTCTAATAAAATAAAAGAATATGTAGCCCGTATCAAAGAACTTGGGATGGACAGTGCGGCGATCACAGATCATGGAGTTATGTATGGTGTGATTGATTTTTATCGTGCAGCGAGGGCCGAGGGAATCAATCCGATCTTAGGGTGTGAGGTATATGTGGCCCCGGGTTCCAGATTTGATCGTGAAGCGGGAAGCGGCGAGGACAGATATTACCATCTGGTTCTTCTTGCTGAGAATAATCAGGGTTATGCAAATCTGATGAAGATTGTTTCTAAAGGATTTACAGAGGGCTTTTATTATAAGCCGCGAGTAGATTTGGCTGTATTAAAAGAATATCATGAGGGAATTATTGCACTAAGTGCCTGCCTTGCCGGTGAGGTTGCCAGATATCTCCAGAGAGGAATGTATGAGGATGCAAAGGCAGCAGCCCTGCGTTATCAGGACATTTTCGGAAAAGGAAATTTCTTTCTGGAATTACAGGATCATGGAATTCCGGCGCAGCAGGTAGTGAATCAGGAACTGCTTCGCATGCACGAAGAGACAGGTATCGATCTTGTTGCAACAAACGATGTGCATTATACAAAAGCAGAGGATGCAGCACCACATGATATTTTGCTTTGCCTGCAGACAAACAAGAAGCTGGCAGATGAGGACAGAATGCGTTATGAGGGTGGACAGTATTACGTAAAATCTCCTGAGGAAATGGCGCAGCTTTTTCCATATGCATTAGAGGCACTGGAGAATACACATAAGATCGCGCAGAGATGTCATGTAGAAATTGAGTTTGGTGTGACCAAGCTGCCGCGTTTCGATGTTCCGGATGGTTTTACCTCATGGGAATATCTGAATAAGTTATGTTTTGAAGGACTGGAGGAACGTTATCATCCGGTCACAGAAGAATTAAAATCCCGACTGAACTATGAGCTATCTACTATCAAAAATATGGGCTACGTAGATTACTTCCTTATAGTATGGGATTTCATCAAATATGCACGCGACCATGACATCATGGTAGGACCGGGACGAGGTTCTGCGGCGGGAAGTCTCGTAGCTTATACGTTAGGTATCACACAGCTTGATCCGATCCGATATGATCTGCTCTTTGAGCGGTTCCTGAATCCGGAACGAGTATCCATGCCTGATATTGACGTTGATTTCTGCTTCGAAAGAAGACAGGAGGTTATTGAATATGTACGTCGCAAATATGGCGATGACTGCGTGGTTCAGATCGTTACCTTCGGTACATTGGCGGCCCGCGGTGTGATCCGCGATGTTGGACGTGTGCTGGATATGCCTTATGCACAGGTAGATTCCATTGCAAAAATGATTCCGCAGGAATTAAACATTACCATTGATAAAGCCCTGACCATGAATCCTGAATTGAAGAAAGCGTATACAGAACAGGATGACGTTCATTATCTGATTGATATGGCAAGACGTCTGGAAGGTCTTCCGAGACATACTTCCATGCATGCGGCAGGTGTCGTAATCAGCCAGAAAGATGTATCCGAATATGTACCTCTTTCCAGGGCACAGGATGGTTCGATTGTTACCCAGTTTACCATGACGACACTGGAAGAACTGGGACTTCTGAAAATGGACTTCCTGGGACTGCGTACACTGACAGTTATCCAGAATGCAGTGAAATTAATCCAGAAGGATGCGGGTGTCACTCTGGATATGCAGAAAATTGACTATGATGATAAGAAAGTTCTTGATTCTCTTGGTACTGGTCGTTCAGATGGTGTGTTCCAGCTTGAAAGCGCGGGAATGAAGAACTTCATGAAAGAATTGAAACCGCAGAGCCTTGAAGATGTAATCGCGGGAATTTCCCTGTACCGTCCGGGTCCGATGGATTTCATTCCTCAGTATATCCGGGGCAAAAACCGTCCGGACACGATTCGTTATGACTGCCCGCAGCTGGAGCCGATTTTGCAGCCTACTTATGGATGTATCGTATATCAGGAGCAGGTTATGCAGATTGTGCGTAACCTGGCCGGTTATACTTTGGGCCGAAGCGACCTGGTACGTCGAGCAATGTCCAAAAAGAAGGCCTCTGTCATGGAAAAAGAGCGCCAGAACTTCGTTTATGGAAATGAAGCAGAGGGAGTTCCGGGATGTATTGCGAATGGAATTGACGAGGTGACAGCGAATAAAATTTATGATGAAATGATTGATTTCGCCAAGTATGCATTTAATAAATCTCATGCGGCGGCTTATGCAGTTGTTTCCTATCAGACAGCGTATCTGAAATACTATCATCCGGTAGAATTTATGGCGGCGCTTATGACATCAGTCATTGATTTTCCAAATAAGGTTGCAGAATATATTCTGGTGTGCAGACAGATGGGAATTAAGATCCTGCCGCCGGATGTCAACTGCGGAATGTATGGATTCTCAGTAGATAACGGAGCTATCAGATATGGACTGTCTGCAATCAAGAGCGTCGGCCGTCCTGTTATTGAGAGCCTGGTAAGTGAGCGTGAGCAGAACGGGGAGTATCGTTCCCTGAAAGATTTCATGGAGCGAAATACGCAGCAGATGAATAAACGTGCCGTAGAGAACTTTATAAAAGCAGGAGCGTTGGACTGTCTGGAGGGTAACCGCCGTCAGAAGATGATGGTTTACCAGCAGATTTCAGATAGTATCAGCCAGGACAGAAAGAATTCTCTGGTCGGACAGATGAGTCTTTTTGATCTGGTCAGTGAAGAGGATAAAAAAGAATTCGAGATCCGCATGCCGAATGTGGAGGAATTCGGAAAAGAAGAACTTCTTGGATATGAGAAAGAAGTTCTGGGAATTTATCTGAGCGGTCATCCGCTGGAGAATTACCGGGCAATGATGGAGAAAACGATCTCCGCAAAAACTTCTGATTTCCAGCAGGATGAGGAGACGAATCTTCCAAAAGTCATGGACGGTCAGAAAGTGATCATCGGTGGAATGATTACGGATAAAACAATCAAATATACAAAGAATAACAAGGTCATGGCATTTCTTACAGTGGAAGATCTTGTCGGAACGGTAGAAGTAGTTGTTTTTCCACGTGATTATGAGAAAAGCCAGCAGTTTCTGAATGAAGATGCGAGGGTATTTATCCAGGGAAGAGTATCCGCGGAGGACGATCGAGCCAGTAAACTGATCCTTGAAAAGATCCGTCCGTTTGACAATATGCCAAGAGAGATCTGGATCCAGTTTGATAATAAAGAAGTGTATGCACAGCGTTCACAGGAACTGCTTGAAGACCTCAGACGCTCCCCTGGTGACAGTGCCGTTGTAATCTATCTGAAAGATGTAAAGGCCATAAAAAAGCTTCCGGTTGGTTATCATGCACAAATACAGGATTCATGGATGAATTACATGTACGAAAAATATGGTCAAACCAATGTTAAAGTTGTAGAAAGAGGATTGAAAAACTTATAAAAATGCGCTAAACTATACCCGAATATGTGTATAGTAAAAATGAGATAGATTCATAAGATGGAGGAAGAAAAAATGGCAGAAAAGAAGATAAAAACCATTGGTGTCCTCACCAGTGGTGGTGACGCACCTGGAATGAACGCTGCAATCCGTGCGGTAGTCAGAAGAGGCTTAAGCCAGGGACTGAGTGTAAAAGGTATTTTGAAAGGATATGATGGACTGTTAAATGAAGAGATCATTGACATGAGTGCCAAAGACGTTTCTGATACAATTGAGCGTGGCGGTACAATCCTTTACACAGCACGTTGCGCAGAGTTCCGTACAGAAGAAGGACAGAAGCGTGGTGCAGAGATCTGTAAGAAACATGGTATCGACGGACTTGTTGTTATCGGTGGTGACGGATCTTTCGCAGGTGCTCAGAAGCTTGCAAATCTTGGTATCAACACAATTGGTCTTCCTGGAACAATTGACCTTGATATCGCATGTACAGAATACACGATCGGGTTTGATACAGCTGTAAATACGGCAATGGAAGCAATCGATAAAGTACGTGATACTTCTACTTCTCATGAGAGATGCAGTATCATCGAGGTTATGGGACGTGGTGCCGGATACCTTGCTCTGTGGTGTGGTATTGCCAATGGTGCAGAGGATGTTCTGATTCCTGAGAAATATGATTATAATGAGCAGAAGCTGATCAACAACATCATCGAGAGCCGTAAGAAAGGCAAAAAACATCATATCATCATCAATGCAGAAGGTATCGGTCATTCAGAAGCAATGGCAAAACGTATCGAAGCTGCTACCGGTATTGAGACACGTGCTACAATCCTTGGACATATGCAGCGTGGTGGAAGCCCGACATGTAAGGACCGTGTATACGCATCTATGATGGGTGCTCTGGCTGTAGATCTTCTTGTTGCCGGTAAGAGCTGTCGTGTAGTTGGATATCGTCATGGCGAATTCGTAGACTTCGATATCAACGAAGCACTTGCTATGCAGAAAGGTATTTCCGATTATCAGTGGGAAGTATGCCAGTCACTTTCTCATAACTATGATAAAAACAACAAATAACAAATGAATAAAAGGATGCAGTTATATAACAGACTGCATAAATTAAATACTGCTCAGATAATTACCCTCGGTTTTGCGGGGGTGATTATCTTAGGGGGATTGCTTCTGTGGCTGCCGTTTTGTACGGCGCCCGGATACCATACTTCTTTTACAGATGCCATGTTTACGGCAACTACAAGTGTCTGCGTGACAGGACTTGTGACCGTTGTTACGGCAACGCAATGGACATTGATCGGCAAGATCATCATTCTTGTTCTGATCCAGATCGGAGGTGTGGGACTGATTTCTCTGGGCAGTATTATTTTTATAAGTCTGCGTAAAAAAATATCGCTGAGAAATCGCCGCATTATCCAGGAGTCCTATAACATGGATAGAATGAGCGGAATGGTGAATTTGGTAAGAAAAGTGTTACTTTGTGTACTGGGTGCCGAGGGAATCGGGGCTGTTTGTTATTCGTTCCGATTTATTCCTCAGTTCGGTCCGGTAAAGGGAATCGGCTATTCTGTTTTTACGGCAGTGTCAGCATTCTGTAATGCCGGAATTGATTTGATTGGTGAGGATAGTCTGGCACCGTATGTTGCGGATCCGGTGGTGAATTTTACAACGATCGGACTGGTTATCATGTCAGGACTTGGATTTGTCGTATGGTGGGATATCTGGGATAAGATCAAACAGGTTGTCAGGGGGAAACTTCCTCTGAACAGGGCATTTAAAACACTTCGCCTTCACAGCAAGATGGTATTGGTTATGACTGTTTCGCTGATTGTCGGAGGAACGGTGCTGATCTTTCTGTTTGAACATGGAAATATATACAGTATTGGAGCTTATTCCACCGGGACGAAATGGATGGCTTCTTTATTCCAGTCAGTAACGACAAGAACTGCAGGATTTTTTACGGTAGGGCAGGACAGATTTTCCAATGCAACGTATCTGTTATGTCTGGTATTGATGTTGATTGGCGGTTCACCGATGGGAACAGCCGGCGGAATTAAGACCACTACTGTAGCGGTTCTTCTTCTGGGTCTGAAATCAAATCTTCAGGGAAAGAAGGATGTAGAAGTACACCACAGAAGAATCAGAGACAGCTATATCCGTTCTGCTATTGTAGTAACGGGAATGGCATTTGGAGTACTGATTGTCATGAGTATTCTGCTATGTGCGGTTATGCCGAAAACAGCAGTGCAGGATGTTGTTTATGAGATCACTTCAGCAGTTGCGACGGTAGGCCTGACCAGAGGCCTGACACCACAGTTGAATGCAATTGGTAAATGGATTGTGATTCTGACCATGTATCTTGGAAGAATCGGTCCGCTGACTCTGGGAACAGCAGTGACGGTACGTGCGCAGAAGATGCCATCAGATTCTCATCTTGCGGCTGAGGATATTATGATTGGATAATTGGATTAGAAGGAGAAATTGGGAAGAAATGAAGAACAAATCTTATGCAGTGATCGGTCTTGGCCAGTTTGGAATGACCGTAGCGCTCACGCTGGCAGAGGCGAACTGTGATGTGCTTGCCATTGATGACAAAGATGACAATGTGCAGGATATTGCAGAGAAAGTTTCATATGCTGTCAAAGCAGATGTACGTGATCCGGGTGTTCTGGAGTCACTTGGCGTACAGAATGCAGATGTTGCAGTCATTGCGGTAGCTGAAAATATGGAAGCCAGTATCACTGCCACCATGCAGGTGAAAGAACTTGGCGTTCCTTTTGTAATGGCGAAAGCAATGAATTCTCTTCACGGAAGAATCCTTGAGAAGATCGGAGCGGATAAGGTCATCTATCCGGAACACTCTATGGGAGTCCGTGTGGCAAGAAATTTACTCTCCAGTGGCTTTATCGATATGTTCGAACTTTCTTCCGATTTCAGCATGGCGGAATTTAAGATTCCACAGGAATGGATAGGAAAAACACTCCGGGATCTGAAAATCAGGGAGAAATATCATATTAATCTGATCGGGCTGAAACAGGGTGAGCGGATTAATATGAATGTGCAGCCGGATAAAGTACTTCCGGCAGACTGTACGATAGTGGCTGCAGGAGCAAACAGTGACCTGAATAAGGTTTCGGGAAATTGAGGATAATATATGATCACCAGTGTAAATAATGGACAGGTAAAAAATATCATACAATTAAACCAGAAGACAAAAGCCCGCAGAGAACAAGGGCTTTTTGTTGCAGAAGGAAGAAAAATGTTTGGCGAGGCACCAAGGGAATGGGTTTCTAAAGTGTATGTGTCAGAGACACTTACCGGCGATACAGGACTGATGGCCCAGGTGGAGAAACTTCCATATGAAATAGTTGCAGATTCTGTTTTCCGTCAGATGAGCGATACACAGACTCCACAGGGAATCCTTACTGTGTTGAAAAAACCCTCCTATACAATAGAGGATATTCTTGGCGGAGAGAACCCGCTGGTCATGATCCTGGAGGATCTGCAGGATCCGGGAAATGCAGGAACGATTCTCCGTACAGGCGAGGGTGCCGGAGTAAGTGGAATCCTTCTGACAAAGACTTGCGTGGATATCACTAACCCGAAAGTTATACGATCTACGATGGGCTCTGTCTACAGAATGCCTTTTCTATATGTAGAAAGTGTGGTATCATTAACACAGGAACTGAAAGACAGAAATATCCGCACTTTTGCGGCACATCTGCATGGAAAGAACTCTTATGATCAGGAATCCTACACAGGAGGAACTGCGTTCCTGATCGGCAATGAGGGAAAAGGTCTGACAGATGAGGCTGCGGAGAGTGCAGATTGTCTGATCAGGATTCCAATGTGTGGAAAAGTAGAATCCCTGAATGCCGCCATGGCATCTGGAATTCTCATGTATGAGGCTGCACGTCAGAGAAGATGAAAGAATAGCTATTCTGGCAGCGATATTTGTCTGTTGAGATACTGTACCAGAATAGTTGCTTTGACTGATGTCAGCACATATCAGAAAGGGGGAGTTTCATGCAGCCTTTGATCTGGCTTGGATTTCTTGCATTATTGCTTGTGATAGAAGCAATCACAGCAGGCCTCACCACCATCTGGTTTGCCGGAGGCGCATTGGTCGCAGCTATTGCGTGTTATGCAGGGGCGAACCTGACTGTACAGATACTGTGTTTTTTGTGCGTTTCTCTGGTACTTTTGATTTTTACCAGACCTTTGGCCATGAAGTACTTCAACAAAGAAACCACACAGACCAATGTAAACAGTCTGATTGGAAAGAAAGCAGTTGTGATTCAGGACATTGACAATCTGGCACAGACAGGTCAGGTTCGTATCAATGACATTGAATGGACTGCACGTTCTGCCGATGACGAAAAAATCGGCAAAGACACCGTCGTGACGATTAAGGAGATCCGCGGTGTGAAACTCATTGTAAAACAAAATAAGGAGGATTAGTTATGGGCGTGGTTTTTCTGATAGTCATTATCATTATCGCAGTATGGGTACTTGCATCTTGCATCCGCATCGTGCCACAGGCATATGCAGTGATTCTGGAACGCCTTGGCGCTTATCAGGCAACCTGGAGCACCGGAATTCATTTCAAGATTCCGTTCATTGAACGAGTAGCAAGAAAGGTAAATCTGAAGGAACAGGTAGTGGATTTTCCACCGCAGCCGGTTATTACAAAGGATAACGTAACCATGCAGATCGATACAGTTGTATTCTTCCAGATCACAGATCCGAAGCTTTATACCTATGGAGTAGAGAATCCGATCATGGCCATCGAGAATCTGTCCGCAACAACCTTAAGAAATATTATCGGTGACATGGAACTGGATGAGACACTGACATCCCGTGAAACTATCAACACCAAGATGAGAGCTTCTCTTGATGAAGCAACTGATCCATGGGGAATTAAGGTTAACCGTGTGGAATTAAAGAATATCATTCCTCCGGCAGCCATCCAGGATGCGATGGAGAAACAGATGAAAGCCGAGCGTGAACGCCGTGAGGCAATCCTGATCGCAGAAGGTCAGAAGAAATCTACGATCCTTGTAGCAGAAGGTAAAAAACAGTCCGCAATTCTGGACGCAGAAGCTGAGAAACAGGCAGCGATCCTTCGTGCCGAAGCGCAGAAAGAGCGTATGATCAAGGAAGCGGAAGGTCAGGCTGAGGCAGTTCTGAAGGTACAGAATGCCAACGCAGAGGGTATCCGCATGATCAGAGAAGCGGGAGCAGATGAAGCAGTTCTGACATTGAAGAGTCTGGAAGCCTTTGCTAAAGCAGCAGATGGAAAAGCAACCAAGATCATTATTCCGTCAGATATTCAGGGAATCGCCGGTCTGGCAAGTTCTTTGAAAGAGATCGTAACTGATCCGAAGTCTGAGACTGATAAATAATAATTTATAAAGTGGATTATTAATGAAGCAGATAGAGATTTTCGTTATTGTTTACTCTGTTTTCAATAATGAGATATCTGCTTCATTACATAGGAATAAAAGAACATAAATGTTACTGTACACGAAGTGAACAGTAACAAATAAATGACATCGGGGAGAGAATTATCATGAATTTAAAAGGAAGAAATTTTCTGACACTGAAAGATTTTACACCAGAAGAGATCACATATCTCATTGATTTATCCGCAGAACTTAAAGCAAAGAAAAAAGCCGGAGAGCTTCATGAATATTACAAGGGCAAAAACATTGCGCTGATTTTTGAAAAAACAAGTACAAGAACCCGCTGCTCTTTCGAAGTAGCTGCTCATGACCTTGGAATGGGAAGTACATATCTGGATCCTACAGGTTCTCAGATCGGTAAGAAAGAAAGCATTGCAGATACAGCAAGAGTTCTGGGAAGAATGTATGATGGTATCGAATATCGTGGATTTGGTCAGGAAGTTGTAGAAGAACTTGCAAAACATGCAGGTGTTCCGGTATGGAACGGTCTGACAAACGAATACCATCCGACACAGATGATTGCAGATATGCTGACAATCCGTGAACATTTCGGTGATTTAAAAGGCCGCAAACTGGTATATATGGGCGATGCCCGTTACAACATGGGTAACTCTCTGATGATTGCCTGCACAAAACTTGGTATGCATTTCGTAGCCTGCACAACTAAGAAATATTTCCCGAATGCAGAGCTTGTTGCTCAGTGTGAGGAATATGCAAAAGCATCCGGCGGAAGCATCACTCTTACAGAAGATGTTCAGACAGGAACAAAAGATGCAGATGTTATCTATACAGATGTATGGGTATCCATGGGTGAGCCGGACGAAGTATGGACAGAGAGAATCCATGATCTGACACCTTATAAAGTAACAAAAGATGTTATGAGGAACGCAGGAGAGAATGCAATCTTCCTTCACTGCCTGCCGGCATTCCATGATCTTAAGACAAAGATTGGCAAGGAAATGGGAGAGAGATTTAACCTGACGGATATGGAAGTAACAGACGAAGTATTTGAGTCTGAACAGTCCAAAGTATTTGACGAGGCAGAAAACCGTATGCATACCATCAAAGCAGTTATGGTAGCAACATTAGGAGAGCCGGAGAACAAATAATGGCACAGAATGATCTGTATAATGAAGAAACAATTTCACAGGCAATAAATACAAAATGGGCGGGCAAAACCGTCCATTTTGCAAAAGAAACAGATTCTACGAATTCATGGATCAAGCGCCTTGCAAAAGAAGGTGCAGAGCATGGAACACTGGCAGTCGCAGAATTTCAGTCAGCAGGCAGAGGCCGTTTTGACAGAAAATGGGAAGCGCCGGAAGGAAGTTCTATTATGATGACTTTGCTTCTCAGACCGGAATTTTCTCCGCAGTATGCGTCTATGCTGACGCTGGTTATGGGACTTGCAGTGGCACAGGCGGTAGAAGAACTGGGCTTTGAGGTAAGCATCAAGTGGCCGAACGATGTGGTCATTTCCAGAAAAAAGATCTGCGGAATCCTGACGGAAATGGGAACAAATGGAGTGAAGATCAATTATGTTCTCATCGGAGTGGGAATCAATGTAAATCTTAAAGAATTTCCGGAAGAAATGCAGGATAAGGCGACATCATTGATCCTTGAAAGCGGTCAGGAGTACGACAGAAATCAGGTAATCTCGCTGGTGATGAAATACTTTGAGATTAACTATGAGAAATTTGTGCAGACCTGTGATTTCACACATCTCCTGGAAGATTACCATAAGATTCTGGCAAACCTGAACCAGCCGGTAAGAGTGCTGGATGGAAGCAGGAGTTTTGAAGGAATCTGCAGAGGAATCGATGAAAAGGGTGAACTGCTTGTGGAGAAGCAGGATAAAGAAATCGCAAAAGTCAGCGCGGGAGAAGTTTCGGTGCGTGGACTTTATAGTTATGTGTAACAAAGAAGTGATATAGCGAAAGAGGGAAATAGTAATATATGTATCAGAACAACATTACTCTCTGCGGCGCAAGCGCCTACGAGAAGAAATTTTATTTTAACCAGGACTTCAATGCACTTCCGGATCATGTAAAGAAAGAACTGCAGATCATGTGCGTTCTTTATACAGAAGATGTAGGCGGAATCCTGACATTGGAATTTGACGAAAATGGAAGACTCCAGTTCAAGACAGAGGCACTGGAGGCAGATGCCCGCTATGATGAAATCGGAAGCGGACTGAAAATCAAGCAGATTCAGCAGGAGAAGAAAGAACTTCTGGAATCCCTGGAAATGTATTACAAAGTATTCTTCCTGGGAGACATTCCTGAAGAAGAACTGAAGAAAACACCGGGCAGTGAGGAATAAATTCATGCAAGGGACAGATAGAACGGAAAGCATGAAAGAGAATCCTGCGCGGACAGGTAGCAGACTGGTGGGGGCAGATGGGAAACCAATCCAGATGCAATGGAAAATCGGTAACGTCCAGATTGACAATCCATTTGTGCTGGCACCGATGGCCGGAGTGACGGATCTGCCGTTTCGAACTCTGTGCAAGGAGCAGGGAGCGGGGCTGATCTGTATGGAAATGATCAGCGCCAAGGCAATTTCTTTCCATAATAAAAACACTTACGCATTGATGGAAATTGATCCTTGTGAGCACCCGGTTTCCATGCAGCTTTTTGGCAGTGAACCAGATCTCATGGCGGAGGTGGCGAAATCTATTGAGGACAGAGAGTTTGACATTCTGGATATCAATATGGGATGCCCGGTGCCAAAGGTTGTAAACAATGGCGAGGGTTCTGCATTGTTGAAGACCCCGGATTTGATTGAAGAGATTGTCCGAAAAGTGTCATCTGCCATTAAAAAGCCTGTAACTGTCAAAGTGCGTATTGGCTTTGAAAATGAACCGATAGATATCGTGGAAATCGCAAAACGTATTGAGAATGCGGGTGCGGCAGCACTTGCCGTACATGGCCGTACCAGACAGCAATATTATTCAGGTACCGCAGACTGGGATACCATCCGCAGAGTAAAAGAAGCAATCACGATTCCGGTGGTCGGAAATGGGGATGTAGATTCTCCGCTGAAGGCAGAAGCTTTGATAAAACAGACTGGCTGCGATGCGGTCATGATCGGACGTGCAGTGAGAGGAAATCCATGGCTGTTCAGGGAACTGAATCACTACTTCCAGACAGGAGAACTGCTGGAACGCCCGTCGGCAGAGGAAATCCGTGAGATGATTCTGCGACATGCGAGAAAGCAGATAGAGCTAAAAGGTGAGTTTGTAGGAATTCGTGAGATGCGCAAACATGTCGCCTGGTATACCGCAGGAATGCGTCACAGCGCCGGACTTCGAAGAGAGTCAAATACGATTGAGAGCTACGAAGCATTGGAACAGCTTTTGTCCAGATTGGGATAAAATGAAAGCCGTGCCAGCCGATGAAACGGTGTTTTTTTGATGATGGAAAATGATAGAAAATCAGGTGTATGATTTAATCAAAAGGCGCCGGGAATGCTTGACAATCCGGGCGCTTTTTTGTATAATACAGAAATTGTGAATATCCTAGAATAAGTCTGCCCTTTTTCAGGTATGATGTATCAGGAAGCACATAAATCCATGTAGTGATCCGGGGTGTATATAAGACACCATAGACTATATACCGGATGTTGAAAGGGAGTAAGGTTATTATGGAAGAAAAGAAAAACTTACTAACTTATGCAGGACTTAAAAAATTAGAAGAAGAGCTGCATGATTTAAAGGTAGTAAAGAGAAAAGAAGTAGCAGAGAAAATTAAGGAAGCCAGAGAACAGGGCGACTTATCAGAGAATGCGGAATACGATGCAGCGAAAGACGAACAGAGAGACATTGAAGCACGTATCGAAGAAATCGAGAAGATCTTAAAGAATGCTGAAGTTGTAGTTGAGGACGAAGTAGACCTTGACAAGATCAGCGTTGGATGTAAAGTAAAAGTACACGATTTCGAATTCGAAGAAGATATCGAACTGAAAATCGTAGGTTCCACAGAGGCTAACAGCCTTGAAGGCAAGATCTCCAACGAATCTCCTGTTGGAAAAGCACTTATGGGTGCTCACACAGGCGATGTAGTAGAAGTTGAGATGCCAGCCGGAATCATGAAATACAAAGTTCTGGAGATCCAGAGAAACGTATAAGAAACGGATGACTGAGGTGCGCGTAAAGATTTTCCATGCAGAGCATGACGCGCACCTTTCTGTGACTATAAAAGATTAATCGTAAACTGTTCAGTACCTTCACAGTTACGAGTCAAAATCCATTAAAAATCGCCTTCGGCGATGGGATTTTGACTCGTATGTCTCGGGATTTTGGCATGCTCATGCCAAAACACCTCGCGGGATAGTAGACTTCTGAATAGTTATGATTAATCAAATAAATACAAGAATATAAGGAGGAACCAAGGTGGCACAGCAGAAGCAGCAGGAACAGGATTTAAACCAGTTACTGAAGGTACGTCGTGAGAAACTTGCAGATCTTCAGGCTAACGGAAAAGATCCATTTCAGATCACAAAATTTAACCAGACTCATCACTCACTCGAAGTGAAGAACCTTTACGAAGCACATGAGGCAGAACTTCTCAAAGACCGTCAGGAAGTAGATGTAACCGGTCTTGATGAAGAACAGGCAAAGGAAGCTGTTAAGAAAGATTACGAAGAAAGAAGAAGCATCATGGACGCAAGTCCGATCCACGTATCAATCGCGGGCCGTATGATGTTCAAGAGAGTTATGGGTAAAGCTTCTTTCTGCAACATCCAGGATTTACAGGGAAATATCCAGGTATATGTAGCAAGAGATGCAATCGGAGCAGACTCTTATGCAGACTTCAAGAAATCTGATATCGGCGATATCTTTGGACTGGAAGGTTTTGCATTCAGAACAAGAACAGGTGAGATCTCCATTCATGCAGAGAGCATGACTCTTCTTTCCAAGAGCTTACAGATCCTTCCTGAGAAATTCCATGGTCTGACAGATACAGATACACGTTACCGTCAGAGATATGTGGATCTTATTATGAATCAGGACAGCAAAGAAGTATTTATCAAACGTTCAAAAATCCTCAAAGAGATCCGTAACTTCCTTGCAGACCGTGATTTCATGGAAGTTGAAACTCCAATGCTTGTTGCAAATGCAGGTGGAGCAGCAGCAAGACCATTCGAAACACATTACAATGCACTGAACGAAGATGTTAAGCTTCGTATTTCTCTGGAACTTTATCTGAAGAGACTGATTGTTGGTGGTCTTGAGAGAGTTTTCGAGATTGGCCGTGTATTCCGTAACGAAGGTGTTGACACTCGTCATAACCCGGAGTTCACCCTGATGGAACTTTATCAGGCATATACAGATTACGAAGGAATGATGGAATTGACAGAGTCCATGTTCCGTTATCTGGCAGAGAAGGTCTGCGGTTCTGCGAAGATTTCCTACAATGGTATCGAGATCGACCTCAGCAAACCGTTTGAACGTCTGACCATGAATGATGCAATCAAGAAATATGCAGGAATTGATTTTGATGAAGTTGCAGATGATGAAGCAGCTAAGAAGCTTGCAGATGAGCATCATATTGAATATGAAGAACGTCATAAGAAGGGTGATATCATCAATCTGTTCTTCGAGGAATACTGTGAGAAAGAACTGATCCAGCCAACATTTATCATGGATCATCCGATCGAGATTTCTCCTCTGACAAAGAAGAAACCTTCTGACCCGAACAAGGTAGAGCGTTTCGAGCTTTTCATCAATACATGGGAAATGTGTAACGCATATTCCGAGCTTAATGATCCAATCGATCAGAGAGAGCGTTTCAAAGCACAGGATGCTCTTGCTGACGCAGGAGATG
>ERZ773204.1142-NODE-1142-length-21510-cov-8.552785_pt1 | contig 21510 bp, 20 predicted proteins | sample MGYA00581007_ERZ773204 | MGnify/ENA primary metagenome ERZ773204 (study PRJEB29015, sample SAMEA2737757) | human gut metagenome | biome: human gut; feature: human-associated habitat; material: faeces | place: China | collected 2012 ... | reverse complement strand
CAAAAGAACAAAAGAATCTTTATATTACAGAGCTTGGTGAAGTTGTAAATAATATTATGAAAAAATCCTTTGCCAGTATCGTGGACGTAAATTTTACAGCATATATGGAAGGGCTTTTGGACAGAGTTGAGGACGGTTCAGTAAAATGGAAGACGGTTGTCAGAAACTTTTATCCAGATCTGCATGAGGCAGTAAAACGTGCGGAGATCGAGCTTGAAAGTGTCAAGATCGAAGATGAAGTGACAGATGTGATCTGCGAAGAATGTGGAAGAAATATGGTCGTCAAATATGGACCTCATGGAAAATTCCTTGCGTGTCCGGGATTTCCGGACTGCAGGAATACAAAACCTTATTATGAAAAAATCGGAGTTATGTGTCCTAAGTGTGGTGATGATATTGTAATAAAGAAAACCAAAAAAGGAAGAAGATACTATGGCTGCATCAACAATCCTGAATGTGACTTTATGTCATGGCAGAAACCATCAGAAAAGAAATGTCCAAAATGTGGCGGAGCAATGGTTGAAAAAGGAAATAAAATTGTGTGCATGGATGAACAATGTGGTTATGTAGAGGCTAAGGAAAAGAAATAAAATGAGTTTGGAGTTACTGGATAAGACTAGAAAGATAAATAAACTTTTGACTGAACAGGAATCAGATAAAATTGATTTCAGACAGTTTTGCAATGTGTTGTCAAATGAGCTTAATGTCAATGTACTGCTCACGAGTAAAAAAGGAAAGGTGCTTGGAAAAAGTCGGTGCCTGAATGTACAGCCGATTGGAGAACTGATTGCCTGTGAGGTTGGCGAGCATATTGATGGTATGTTGAACGAGAGATTGCTTAGTATCTTATCAACAAAGGAGAATGTAAATCTTCAGACACTGGGATTTTCTGCTGAGGCAAGCGGAGGATATCAGGCAATCATCACGCCAATCAATATTGCAGGAGAGCGTCTCGGAACATTGTTCATTTACAAAGTAGATAAACCATATGAGATTGATGATATCATTCTCAGCGAGTATGGAACAACAGTTGTAGGACTGGAGATGCTCCGTTCTGTTAACGAAGAAAGTGCAGAGGAGACAAGAAAAGAACACATTGTACAGTCTGCGATCAGTACATTATCTTATTCAGAACTTGAAGCGATCATTCATATTTTTGATGAGCTGGATGGCTCAGAGGGAATTCTGGTTGCAAGTAAGATTGCAGACAGAGTTGGAATCACCCGTTCTGTAATTGTAAATGCTCTGCGCAAGTTTGAAAGTGCAGGCGTGATTGAATCTCGTTCATCAGGAATGAAAGGAACTTATATCAAAGTTGTAAATGATTATGTATTTACAGAACTGGAGCACATCAAGGAAGAAAAGAACAGAGGTTAAACTTTGAAAAATCGGAGGATGGACAACATGTATGAAGAGTGTCCGGCGCTGCTTCAGATGACGCGGACGTTTTTGGAAGATGGAGAAAAAGATGAAATCATTCATCATTGTAAAGTAATCCGGTATGATCCGGAAGAAGAGAACATATACTTAATTGCAGGAAAATCAGATATCACAAGTTTTTTGCTGGATGGAGTATATAGATGTACGATCAATAGTGAAAAAAAAGAAATCTGGTGCCAGGGCGTCATACGTGAAAGATACTGTAATAAAGTCGGAAAAGTCTTAGTATTTCGTGTACAAAACGGCTTTTATGAAAAAAATATAAACAAGATAAAATAAATAAAAGAGTGTTGACAAAAGAGAAAGAGAGTGCTATTTTATACCTAGAGTTTTTAATAGCACTCTCTTTTTATGAGTGCTAACAACATAAAAGAGATGTTAAAGCAAGGAGGAATAAATATGAAATTAGTACCATTAGGAGACAGAGTCGTATTGAAACAGATCGTGGCTGAGGAGACTACAAAGTCAGGAATCGTATTACCTGGACAGTCTAAAGAAAAACCACAGCAGGCAGAAGTTGTGGCAGTTGGACCAGGCGGAACTGTTGATGGAAAAGAAGTGAAGATGAACGTAACAGTAGGACAGCAGGTTATCTATTCTAAATATGCAGGAACATCTGTTGAGATTGAAGACGAAGAATATATTGTTGTGAAACAGGATGATATTTTAGCAATCATCGAATAAGGAATGTTTGTTAATTTTAAATATTTTGTGTGAAATCAGTAAAGTCTAATTTAGGAGGCAGTTTAATCATGGCAAAGGAAATTAAATACGGAGCAGAAGCAAGAGCAGCCCTGGAAGCAGGAGTAAATCAGTTAGCAGATACAGTAAGAGTGACACTTGGACCAAAAGGACGTAACGTAGTACTTGACAAATCATTTGGTGCACCACTGATTACAAATGATGGTGTTACAATCGCAAAAGAAATCGAGTTAGAAGATCCATTTGAGAATATGGGAGCTCAGATCATCAAAGAAGTTGCATCTAAAACAAATGATGTAGCAGGAGATGGTACAACAACAGCTACTGTACTTGCACAGGCTATGGTACATGAAGGAATGAAGAACCTGGCAGCAGGTGCTAACCCGATCATTCTCCGTAAAGGAATGCAGAAAGCTACAGATGCAGCCGTTGAGGCAATTAAGAATATGTCCAGCAAAGTTAACGGTAAAGACCAGATTGCTAAGGTTGCAGCTATTTCAGCAGCAAGCGAGGAAGTAGGCCAGATGGTAGCAGATGCTATGGAGAAGGTTTCTAACGATGGTGTTATCACAATCGAGGAATCTAAGACAATGAAGACAGAACTTGATCTTGTAGAAGGTATGCAGTTCGACAGAGGTTATATATCAGCATATATGGCAACAGATATGGATAAGATGGAAGCTAACCTTGATAACCCATACATCCTTATCACAGATAAGAAGATATCTAATATCCAGGAAATCTTACCAGTTCTTGAGCAGATTGTACAGAATGGCGCTAAGCTTCTTATTATCGCTGAGGATGTTGAAGGTGAGGCACTTACAACACTTATCGTTAACAAGTTAAGAGGTACATTCAATGTAGTAGCTGTCAAGGCTCCTGGATATGGTGACAGACGTAAGGAAATGCTTAAGGATATCGCTATTCTTACAGGTGGTCAGGTTATCTCAGAAGAACTTGGTCTTGAGCTTAAGGATACAACACTTGATATGCTTGGTAGAGCTAAGTCAGTTAAGGTTCAGAAGGAAAATACAGTTATCGTTGATGGCGAAGGTGCTAAGGAAGATATTGAAGCAAGAGTTGCACAGATTCGTGCACAGCTTGAAGAAACAACATCTGATTTCGATAAGGAAAAGTTACAGGAAAGACTTGCTAAGCTTGCAGGTGGCGTAGCTGTTATCAGAGTTGGTGCTGCAACAGAAACTGAAATGAAGGAAGCTAAGCTTCGTATGGAAGATGCTCTTAATGCAACAAGAGCAGCAGTAGAAGAAGGCGTTATCTCAGGTGGTGGTTCAGCTTATATCCACGCATCTAAGAAGGTTGCAGAGCTTGCTGCTACACTTAGCGGAGATGAAAAGACAGGTGCAGAGATTATCCTTAAGGCCCTTGAAGCTCCATTATTCCACATTGCTAACAATGCTGGTCTTGAGGGTGCAGTTATCATCAACAAGGTAAGAGAATCAGAAGTCGGAACAGGTTATGATGCACTTAACGATAAGTACGTTAATATGGTTGATGCAGGTATCCTTGATCCAGCTAAGGTTACAAGAAGCGCATTACAGAATGCTACAAGTGTTGCATCTACACTTCTTACAACAGAAGCAGTTGTTACAACTATTAAGGAAGATGCACCAGCTATGCCAGCAGGAGCTGCCGGTATGGGCGGAATGATGTAATAAGTAATAATTTGCTATACATCAGTAAGTTGATAAAATAAATTTAACACTTACATCATATTAAAAAAGTCCCTTTGTTTATGTTTTATATTCATAAACAAGGGGGCTTTTTGTTGTGCAATATAAAAGGAATGTGTTATGCTATCAAGGTTATTAAGTGAATTGCAGCAGATTGAGCTGATTCATATATGTCAGGAGAGCTTGGTTTATGTTTTTTAGTAGAAGAAAGAATGATGATTTGTCAGAAAAGCTGGTTAAACTGGTTGTTCCGATAGCGATACAGCAGTTTATGTTGGCACTTGTAAGTGCCACAGATGCGGTTATGCTGGGATTTGTGGACCAGACCTCGTTGTCTGCAGCTTCACTTGCCGGACAGATACAGTTTGTGCTTAATCTGTTTATAGCAGGGATAACAGCAGGCTCAGGAATAATGATTTCACAGTACTGGGGAAAGAAGGACATAAAAGCTATTGAAAAGGTCATGCCGGTGGCTTTATATGCTAATCTGCTGTCAGGCGGCATATTCACTATTCTTGCGCTTCTCATACCTGAGGGACTTATAAGGATATTCACTAACGAACCGGAGCTTATTGCAAGCGGTACACTATATATCAGGGCGGTAGCCTTATCTTATGTGCTGTGTGCAGTATCGCAGGTATATCTGATTCTTCTTAAGAATACAGGAAGGGCGGCTCAAAGCTCTGTTATCAGCTCATCAGCAGTTGCTGTTAATATAGTCTGCAATGCTGTCCTTATATTTGGCTTGTTTGGTATGCCACGTCTTGGCATACGTGGAGCGGCTTATGCAACTGTAATATCGAGAGTGATAGAGCTTGTATGGGCATATATTGTAGTTAACAAAGACAGGATTGCCGCTTTGGAATGGAAAGGAATTATTCATACAGATAAAGCACTGACAAGAGATTTCTGGTATTACACAACACCTGTGCTATGTGCCTCCTTAGTGTGGGGCATTGCATTTGTATTATACTCAGTTATACTTGGACATATGGGAAGTGATGCTGTTGCAGCGAATTCCATAGCCAGTATAGTAAAGAGCATGGTGCAGTGCGTTATAAGGGGTGTTAGTGCCGGGGCAGGAATTATTATAGGTAATCTTCTAGGAGCAGGTAAGCTTGATAAAGCCAGGGAATATGGTGGAAGAATTACAAGACTGTCAATAGCCATTGGGATAATAACAGGTCTGCTTCTTATCGTTGTAGCTCCGGTTGTATCGCGTGCAGCCCCTATGTCAGATACAGCGAAGGGGTATCTTGGCTTTATGCTGATAGTCCTCGGCATTAATCTGATGGGGCAGTCGGTGAATACAACTGTTCTGGATGGGATATTCTGTGCCGGAGGTGATGCAAAGTTTGATATGAAGGGGAATATTGGTGCAATGTGGTGCTTTGCGGTTCCGTTTGGCTTTATAGCAGCATTTGTATTCAATGCACCAGTCTGGCTTGTATATATCATAATAAGCCTGGATGAGCTGGTAAAGCTCCCGGCAGTATATATACATTATAAGAAGTATATCTGGGTAAGAAATATTACAAGATAAAACATTAGTGAAAAATACCAGGGATAGTTGTTTCTATTTAAAAAAGTTAAGGGGTATGTTATAATACTTCCATATTGAATTTTAGTTGTCACGCAGGAGGAATGGTAATGGCTGATATTGATGAGCTTAAAAAGAAACTTGAAGATGGATGGATAAAGGGTGAACCTTATGTATTTGTAAGTTATGCAAGTAAGGATAAAGAGAAGGTTTACGAATTTGTATATGAACTTAGAAAACGCGGAATTAATGTATATATAGATATAGAGCTTCAGGAGAATATTTCTAAGAACTGGTTACAGAATATTAAGGAGCGTTTATATGATGTTGATTGTGTTGCTATGATTTCATTTCTTAGTCTTAACTATTTCCGTAGTTATGCCTGCCTTATAGAACAGCTTGTAACACGTTCAGAGGATTTAAAGATGGAAAAAGGCAAGTATCTTGAGAATTTTTATATTGCCTTGGATGATAATATGTCTACAATACAAAAAATGGAAGATGCAGTGTATGATAATACAGTTGCAAAAGAAAGTCAGAGTATGGCAATAAAGATGGTTCCAGAGGAAGTAAATGTCCTTAAAGATGTTATGGAAGATAATATTGCAGTAAAGAGCAAGTTAAAGAAAGATGTCAGGTCAACTATAGATGGTCTGAATACAGCACATAGAGTTGCGATAAGTATGCTTAGTTATATTTTTAAAGAGTCAAGCTATAGTATTCAGAAATATGGAACAGCTGGTGATTGCGCACAGTTAATGTATAACAATTTTACGAATGACAAGAATGACAAAATTAATATTGATGTATTGGAGAGACTTAAAGAAAAGTACAACAATGATAGTGTTACTGATAAAAATAACATAGCAATAGACAGTGTTGCTGCAGATGATTCTGTAACAGCAGTAGATAACACCAATATAACAGATAATACCAATATAATAGATAATACCAGTATAACAGATAATACCAGTATAACAGATAACACCAGTATAACAGATAATACTAGTATAACTGATAGCACACATATAAAAGATAACACCAGGACAAGACAGGCTACAAGTACAGGTGATATCAGATTTATGCTTTATGGCAAGGAGTATGAGCTTAATCAGTCAGATATGATGCTTACATTTTTTGCACACGTTCTTAACAAACATCAGGATATTGTGGACGAACTTCCTTCATATAATGGGATGACCTGCGTGTCTGATGTTGATTACAGTCTTCCTAAGAATCGTAAGGCAGATATGCCTACATATTTCAGAAGCTGCGAATTCTTTGAATTCGCTAATGGAAGCCATATATGCGTCGGAACATCATATTCAGTAGTAGACAAGTTAAAGAAAATGGCACTTCTGCTTAATATATGTGGTGAAAGCCCGGAAATATTCAGTTCAGAACAGGTTGAACTTCCAGCGGTAAAGGTCAGAGGTGGTTCTTCTGCTGTCGGCAAGGGAAGTGGAGCACTTGTGAAATTCAGCGTATACGGCAATAAATACGAGCAGAATCAGACAGATATGCTTGGAACAATATGCAGTTCTGTTATAACTAAGCACCCAGACAAGTTAGAGGAGGCAGCAGATGCTTTATTGTGTTTGGACGTTAAAGATTATACAGATGTTGCAAAAGAGGACAGACCAGTATATTTCTCATCTATGAACAGATATGAAGTAAATGGCACAGCTTATAGTGTTGGTGGAAGCTTCGGAATGAAAGAAAAGCTTAAAATGATTGCCAGATTACTTATAATGTGTGACGAAAGCAAGGGTATAATTGATATAGAAGACTATGAGATACCAGATGTAAAGGTTAAGGCAGCAGCAGGCACTAAGAAGAAAATTAATTACTTTGATTAATTGGAAGTATTACAAGATAGGAGGCTTTATGTTTGATATAGCAGTAGAACAGATAGTGAAGGTAAAACCACCTAAGACAGCAGTTGTTTATAAGACATTGCTTATAATAGGCTGTATTGTGGCGGCTACAACCATACCACAGACAAGAACATTTGGAATAATTGTGCTTGCATTATTTGCGGTGATGACATTTTTAGTATTCCAGTATTATAATGCAGAGCTTGAGTATTCGATAGTGGATGATACGCTTACGATTGACAGGATTATGGCAAAATCAGCAAGAAAAAGATGTGGTGTGTATACACTTTCAAGAGCAAAGCTTGTGGCAAGAGCTGATTCGCAGGATGCACTCCGTATGAACCATATGGACGTTAAGACTTATGATTATTCAGTTGGTGCAAGCAATCATGATTCAGTTGTCATATATGCGTATAATGAACATAACGAATTAGTCAGGGTATTTATATATCCTGATGAACGTGTTCTTCATAGCATACAAAATGTTGTTGAAAAAGATGTGTTTAAAGTTATTGACTTTTAAAAAATGCTCTGATACAATCTTAATATTATAAACAAAAGGAATATGATAGAGCGTTTATCAGATTTCTCCACACAGAAATGTCCGAATTGAGTATTCGGATTTTTTTGTATAATCCTATGATGTATCTGTTGTCAGGTTAAGTGATGTAGTATTAATACACACCGCTTTATAATACATCATAGCATTAGAAGCATATTACAAGAACAAGAAAGCGAGGACAAAGGAAAATGGGTACAATTATTGGCGAGGGCATTACATTTGACGATGTGTTATTAGTTCCACAGTATTCAGAAGTAACACCTAATATGATCGATTTAACAACTAATCTTACAAAGAATATTAAGCTTAATATTCCTTTGATGAGTGCAGGTATGGACACAGTTACTGAACATAGAATGGCAATCGCTATGGCAAGACAGGGTGGTATAGGTATTATCCACAAGAATATGTCTATTGAGCAGCAGGCAGAAGAGGTAGATAAGGTAAAGAGATCAGAGAATGGAGTTATAACAGATCCATTTTACTTACATCCAGACAATACATTAAAAGAAGCTAACGAGCTTATGGGAAAGTTCAGAATATCAGGTGTACCTATCGTAGATGAGAACAAGAAGCTTGTTGGTATAATCACTAACAGAGATCTTAAGTTCGAAGAGGATTTCTCAAGACCTATCAAGGAATGTATGACAAGTGAGAATCTTGTAACAGCAGAGGAAGGCATCACACTTGAAGAAGCTAAGAAGATTCTTGGCAAGGCAAGAAAGGAAAAGCTTCCTATTGTTGATAAGGATTTCAAGCTGACAGGTCTTATTACAATCAAGGATATTGAGAAGTCTATCAAGTATCCTGCATCTGCACATGATTCACAGGGAAGACTTCTTGCAGGTGCTGCTGTTGGTATAACTTCTAATGTTATGGACAGAGTAGAAGCACTTGTTAATGCAAGTGTTGACTGTATTGTTATAGATTCAGCACATGGTCATTCAAAGAATATTATTACAACTTTAAAGGAAATCAAGGCTGCATATCCAGAACTTCAGGTTATTGCAGGTAACATAGCTACAGGAGCTGCTGCAAAAGCTTTATGTGAAGCAGGCGTAGATGCTGTTAAGGTTGGTATCGGACCTGGTTCTATATGTACAACAAGAGTTGTTGCCGGTATTGGTGTACCTCAGGTAACAGCAGTTATGGATGCATATGCTGAGGCTAAAAAGTATGGTATTCCGGTTATCGCTGATGGTGGTATAAAGTTCTCAGGAGATATAGTTAAGGCGATAGCAGCAGGCGGTAATGTATGTATGCTTGGAAGTCTTTTAGCAGGCTGTGACGAAGCTCCTGGTTCATTTGAGTTATTCCAGGGCAGAAAGTATAAGGTTTATAGAGGTATGGGTTCTATTGCAGCTATGGAGAATGGTAGTAAAGACAGATACTTCCAGACAGATGCAAAGAAGCTTGTTCCAGAAGGTGTTGAAGGACGAGTTGCATATAAAGGACTTGTTGAGGATACTATATTCCAGCTTATGGGAGGACTCCGTTCAGGTATGGGTTACTGTGGAGCACAGACTATTCCAGTACTTCAGGAGACAGCTAAGTTTATAAAGATGTCATCTGCAGCTTTAAGAGAAAGTCATCCACATGACATTCATATTACTAAAGAAGCTCCTAACTATTCTGTTGAGAATGCTTAAAAAATATAATTGATATAAGGGTTAGAAGTAACCTCTTATCATATTTAAAGTGTAAAATAAGTTTCCGGCATGGCAAAAGTGTGACTAGCTGTGCCGGTTTTATTATGTGTAGTAGTTAAGAACGTGAAGTTTTTCTAAAATAACAGAAAACAGCAAGTAATATATCAATTTTCAATCAATTAAATAAAATAAATGATTGCTAACTTGTATCTTAATGATGTATAATAAATTAAAAGTTAAATGAATCGAAAAATTATAATTGACAGATAATCAGATATGAGGAGAGCGATGATATGCGGGACAAGATGATTAACAAATATATTGCCAAAAATCACGCTGGAACTGTTTTTACTGATAGTGAACTGAAGGTTATCAAGGAAGGTAATATAGATGATATGGTTACAACATTTCTTGATATGAACACAGAATACTACAACAAGCAGATGCAGAGTGTACTTAAGATATTTACTCAGTTTATAGGTAGTGATATGGAACTGGAAAGAATTATATATCAAAAGGAGTACGAGGGAAAGTTTGTAGGCTGCCAGCTTATGGACGGAGATATAGATGTATTTCTTGGCATAGCGGGAGATGATGACGATCTTTTATGTGTTGCATCAGTATTTTCACAGGAAGAGCTGAGTGAGTTTGATTCAGATGCTTATGATTCAATATGTGAGCTTATTAACGTGATTAATGGTGCGTATGCAACAAAGCTCAGCTATGAAGACATAGAAGTTGCATTGCATCCACCAGTATTTTATAAGGATACACAGATTAAGGCAGATAATGGAATGTATGTAGTTACATTTTCAATGAAGGGCCATAGATTTAATCTGATTATGGTGGCAGATGATAAGATTAAGCTGGAAGTTTAAGGTGTAAGCATATACCAGATTATAAAGTGGGAACGGAGGACGATTATGGCTAGAATATTGATAGTAGATGATTCTAAGACATCAAGGAAATTCTTAAGAAATATGCTTGAACAGGCAGGACATGAGATAGTTGCAGAAGCAGTAGATGGTGCAGAGGGTGTTGAAAAATTTAAAATATACAGACCTGATATTACAACAATGGATATTACAATGCCAAAGCTTGGTGGAATTGATGCAGTTAAAGAGATAATAGATGACGATCCGGATGCTAAGGTTATCATGGTTACAGCAGCGGGACAAAAGGCTAATATGATAGAGGCGCTTAAGATGGGTGCAGCTGATTTTATACAGAAGCCTTTTGAGATGGATGTTATCGTTAATACAGTTGAAAAGGTTATGGAAGAATAATGTATAATTATAAGTTACAGATTCAATATGATGGTGGCAGATATGATGGATGGCAGCGTCTGGGTAAAGATTCATCATCCAATACGATAGAAGTTAAGATTAAAGAAATAATTAAAAAAATGACTGGCGAGGATATAGATATATATGTTGGCTGCAGGACAGAAAAGGGTGTTCATGCACTTGCGCAAACAGCTAACTTTAAGTTAAATGACAGGTATAAGGCTATTGAGATTAAGAATTATCTTAACAGGTACCTTCCAAGAGATATTGCAATCAATCATGTTGAAGAAGTTGATGAAAGATTTCATAGCCAGTTGAATGCAAAGGGCAAAACGTATGTATACAAGCTTGATATGGCTAATGTAGCAGATGTGTTTACAAGAAAATATGCATATCATACATTCGATGTGCCAGATATATCAGCCATGAGAACAGCGGCACAGTATTTTATCGGAAGTCATGATTTTAAAGCATTTACAACTGCTAAAAAGAGCAAGTCTACAGTAAAGAATGTCAAGTCAGTAGATATAGATGTAGAAGGTGATAAATGTAATATTACAATAACAGCTGATGATTTTCTTCATAATATGGCAAGATATATGATAGGAATGCTTCTTGATGTTGGTAACGGATTAAAGAAGACCTCAGATATAGAAGCTGCACTTGATGGAAGGGATGTTGTTATGTCACTTCCAGCTGAGAGCTATGGACTTTTTCTTGAAAGTGTCTTATACTAAACTAAATACAGCTTTATATATTATTGTTCAGAATAGTTGAAAACCTAAAACTGAGCAGTGATGTAGTAGTGTTTTATATGGAAGCTGTCGCAACGTAAGTAGTTTATATATCAATATATAATCAACTTAGTGCAACAGCTCCCTTTTTATATTTATTATATATGCATCAGGTGATATAACAACTGAAAAGCAAATAAAATCAGGAGTGGAGATTATATGAAGACCATAATAGAACTTATGACAGAACAATTCCAGAAAGCGTTTGAGGAATGTGGATATTCTAAAGATTATGCAAGGATAACAGTATCTAACAGGCCAGACTTATGTGAGTATCAGTGTAATGGTGCTATGGCAGCAGCAAAGGCATATAAAAAGGCACCTTTTATGATAGCAGATGAAGTTGTTTTTAAGCTTGCAGATAACAGACTTTTCTCATCTGTTGAAAGTGTTAAACCGGGCTTTATCAATATAAAGATTAGTCCTGAATATCTTGCTGGTTATATGAATGATATGGCAGCTTCTGATAAGTATGGTTATCAGAACAATGAACAGGTTAAGACTGTTATTGTAGATTTTGGTGGTGCTAATGCGGCTAAGCCACTTCATGTAGGTCATTTAAGATCAGCTGTCATTGGTGAAAGCGTTAAAAGAATTAACAGATTTGTTGGCAACAGGACAATAGGTGATGTGCATCTTGGTGACTGGGGACTTCAGATGGGACTTATTATAGAAGAATTAAGAGATAGAAAGCCGGAACTGCCATATTTTGATGCTTCATTTACAGGTGAATATCCTAAAGAAGCACCATTTACAATAGCAGAGCTGGAGGAGATATATCCAGCAGCAAGTGCTAAGTCCAAGGAGGATGAAGCTTTTGCTAAAAGGGCGCACGAGGCAACACTTAAGCTTCAAAATGGTGATAAGGCATGCAGAGCTATCTGGAATCATATTATGACGGTTTCAAAGAAAGATCTGAAGAAGAATTATGATAATCTTAATGTATCCTTTGATCTTTGGAAAGGCGAAAGTGATGCACAGCCATATATAGATGAAATGGTAGATAAGATGGTTGATGATGGTATAGCATATGAAAGCCAGGGGGCTACTGTTGTAGATATAGCAGAAGATACAGATACTAAAGAACTGCCTCCATGTATCGTAAGAAAGTCAGACGGTGCGGCACTTTATGCTACATCGGACCTTGCAACTATAGTAGAAAGAGAAAAACTTTATAAGCCGGACACATATATATATCTTGCAGATAAAAGACAGGAGCTTCACTTTACACAGGTATTCAGAACCGCAAAGAAAGCAGGCATCGTAAGACCTGATGTTAATATGACATTTGTCGGATTTGGAACTATGAATGGAAAGGATGGCAAGCCATTTAAGACACGTTCAGGCGGTGTTATGAGATTAGAGCATCTTATTGCTGATATTGATAATGCAGTACTTAACAAGATAAAGGAAAATCGTTCAGTATCTGATGAAGAAGCAGAAGAAACATCAAAGATAGTAGGGCTTGCTGCACTTAAGTATGGAGATCTTTCTAACCAGGCATCAAAGGATTATGTTTTTGATATAGACAGATTTGCTTCTTTTGAGGGAAATACAGGTCCTTATATTCTGTATACAATCGTAAGAATCAAGTCTATACTTGCAAAATACAAGGAAAATGGTGGAAGTTCTGAAAATATTAATATACTACCTGCAAAAGAAGCTTCAGAAAAAACGCTTGCATTGTCACTTATTAAGTTTTCAGATGTGATAGAAAGTGCATACAAAGATAATGCACCACATAGAATATGTCAGTACATATATGAAGTATCTAATGCATTCAATGGCTTCTATCATAATACGAAGATACTTGCAGAAGAGAACGAAGAACAGAAAAAGGGTTATATAGCACTTATTACACTTACAAAAAATATTCTTGAAACATGCACAGACCTTCTTGGCATCAAGTGCCCAGACCGCATGTGATACCCCAGGGTCGAAAGTGTGGCCGCTGTTCGTGCTTGCACGAAAAAGCGGCAACATTTTCGACCCGCACAAACATGAGGAAGAAGCGAAACCATTTTTTTGAAATTAAATAGGAGAGATTATACATATGAAGTTATTATCATTTGCAATTCCATGTTATAACTCAGCAGAATATATGGAAAAATGTATTAAATCATGCCTTGCAGGAGGGGATGATATTGAGGTTATCATAGTGGATGATGGTTCTACGAAGGATAACACTTTAGAAATAGCTAAAAAGTATGAAGAACAGTATCCAGGCATCGTTAAAGCTGTTCACCAGGAGAATGGTGGGCATGGTCAGGCTGTTAACACAGGACTTGCCAATGCTACAGGAGTGTTCTTTAAGGTAGTTGATAGTGATGACTGGGTAGACATAAAAAGTTATAGAAAAATACTTACAAAGCTTAAGGAATTCGTAGAAAAAGATGACCTTCCTGATATGGTTATAGCTAACTATGTATATGAAAAAGTAGGCGCTAAAAGAAAAAAAGTTATTCATTATGAGAACGCACTCCCAGTTGATAAGATGTTTGGATGGGATGATATGGGGCATTTTAAAGTTGACCAGTACATACTTATGCATTCAGTTATATATAGGACACAGCTTATTAAAGATTGTGGATTAGAACTTCCAAAGCATACATTTTACGTGGATAATGTGTTTGTGTTTGAACCGCTACCTTATGTTAAGAAAATGTATTACATTAATACTAATTTCTACAGATATTTCATAGGACGTGATGACCAGTCAGTTAACGAAAAGGTTATGATATCAAGAATAGATCAGCAGTTAAGAGTTACAAGAAGGCTTATAGATTCATATCTTTCTGAGAAACCAGAGAATGAGAAATGTAGAAAATATATGAGAACATATTTAAGAATTATGATGGAGGTTTCATCAATATTCTTAATAATATCCGGAACAGAGGAGAATCTTAACAAAAAGAAGGAACTCTGGAGGTATGTTAAAGACACAGATAAGCAGCTCTATAAGGAACTAAGATATAGTCTTTTAGGAAGTACAGTTAATATTCCCGGACGTATAGGAAGAGGAATATCCAAGACAGGATATAAGGTTATGAATAAGCTGATAGGATTTAACTAACTGCAATGAGCATTGTTTAGTTGTTATTTATTGAAGATTTATTTCAGAATTAATGCAGCAGATAACAGGAAATATAAGGAAAGAGAGAGTATATGATATTAGATTTATTTAAGTTAGATAATAAGGTGGCAGTTGTTACGGGTGCCAATACAGGACTTGGACAGGGAATGTGTATTGCGCTTGCACAGGCAGGAGCTAAGGTGCTTGGAGTTGCAAGACGTTCATGCGAAGAAACTAAAGCTAAAATAGAGGCAGATGGTGGTATATTTACCGAAGTATTAGCTGATCTTTCAGACATGAATTCTATATCTAAGGTTATGACAGCTGCTATGGATGTATACGGAAGAGTTGATATACTTGTTAATAATGCAGGTCTTATCAAAAGACAGGATGCTATAGATTTCACAGAGGAAAATTGGGATTCAGTCATACAGGTAAATGAAAAGATGGTATTCTTCTTAAGTCAGGCATTTGCAAAGCAGCTTATAAAGCAGGGTGAAGGCGGCAAGATTATCAATGTATGCTCTATGCTTTCATATCAGGGCGGAATAAGAGTACCTTCATATACAGCAAGTAAGAGTGCTGTTATAGGTCTTACAAGAGCCATGGCTAATGAATGGGCAAAGTATAACATCAATGTAAATGGAATTGCACCGGGATATATGGCAACTAACAATACAGCCCAGTTAAGGGATGATGCAGACAGAAGCGAAGCTATTCTTGACAGGATACCTGCTGGAAGATGGGGAACACCAGAGGATATGGAAGGTGCTGTAGTATACCTCGCTTCTAAGGCATCAGACTATGTTAATGGTTTCACACTTGCAGTTGATGGAGGCTGGCTTGCTCGTTAGTTAAATGCGGGTCTGTCTGTCAGTACTGATTAAAGTGCTGGCATAAGCTGCATTGATGAGGAGTAGAATTGTATGAGGATAGCATTGTGCGAAGATGATAGTGTACAGGCAGATATGTTTGTCAGGCTTCTTGATAAGACAGCGGATAAGCTTGGAATAAAAGCAGAAACAGATGTATATAACTGTGCGGAGGATATGAAAGAAGAACTTAGTGATGAAGACATACCATATGATGTGTATTTTCTTGATATAGAACTTGGCGATGACAATGGAATAAGTCTTGCAAAGTGGATAAAGGCGGGATATAAGGAGGCTGTTATAGTATTTATAACAAGCCATACGGATTATATGCAGAAAGCATTTGATGTACATGCATTTAATTACATAGTAAAGCCGGCAGGTGAAGAACGTCTTAGTATGATACTCAGTGAGATTAACGAGTTGTATACAGGCGATGGCAGCAAGTTCATATTTCATATAGGAAAGTCTGTATACAGGATAGACTATAACGACATAGTGTGCATATATTCAGATATGCGGTATATTAATATCGTAACATCTGGTAAAGAATACAGGACATATGGAAAGATAAAGGATATCAAAGAAGAATTCCCTTCTGATATGTTTGGAATGGCAGGCAGTTCGATAATTATAAACTATAAGTATATATCAAGAATAAAGTCAGATATGGTATGGTATAAGACAGGGCGTGAAAGCGAGGAAGTACCGGTTTCGATAGCAAGACGTTACGGCAGGGAATTCGTTGATGGCTTTAATAAATACGTGTCTGTAACATAAGCGTGGAGAGTACTGATGGTGTGGGAATATTGGTTTATACTTCTTGGAATAACTGAATACATAATATATAGAAGCTTTATCAAGTCCCTGAAATATACAGGCGAATATGATACAGATAATAGTACACAGGCAGGAATACGTCATAACATAAGATGGCTGATAGCTATTGATACAAAGCAGCTGTTAAAAAGCATAATAATAATGGCAGCGATAAGTGTGAGCCTGTACAGACTTATATTATATGATGATTATATATTGTGTGCTGTACTTGCGCTTATTCTTATTATATTGAATATATCGGACATTCCTCTGCTGTATAAAAATATATCGGCAGTACTTATATATGTAAATATGCTTATTAATATATCAGTTGTCATTAAAGTCATATGGAGCATAAAACGTAACAGCATAGTGTATACAGAGGAAACAGCATCGATTTATATAATTCCATTTATTATATTTGTAAGTATAATAATGTTGTTTGCATTTATCAGATATAACAATTATAGAAAAGTAAGCATAGGCAGGATTACAGATATAGCTGTTATAATGACGGTTGTTGCACAGAATATAATTCTTATGCTGGTGTATAAGTTAATGCCGCAGCAGATAAATGACAGATATGTGATATATGTAATACTTATGATTGTGATATGCATAGCCAAGGATATTGTATGCATAAGTATGGTAGAGATAGACACAGGCGCACGCCATAGCTATGAGGAAGATATTCTTAAGATACAGATAGACACGAATAACAGGCTGTATGGTAATATCAAAGAGGCACAGGAGGAGCTTAAGGACATAAGACACGACCTTAAGAACAGACTGAATACGCTCAGTTATGCCATACAGTTAAGGGATTATGATGAAGCCGAAAAAGAACTTGATAATATACTTGATAATATTAACACAGCCGGGCAGCCAAAGTACTGTACGAACTTAAGGGTCAACAGTATATTGTCGTATAAGTTATCAGAAGTGCCAGAAGGTGTAAATATAACCTATGACGTGAAAGTGCCAGAGGAGCTGGATGTCGATTATAGTGACCTTGGCGTGATTATAGGCAACCTTATAGATAACAGCAAACATGCTGTAAGCCGTGTACTTGAGAATAATATGGATGCATATATAGATATTAAGCTTATATGTCACGTAGATAATATAGTATTTATTATAAAGAATAATTATATAAACACGCCGGAAGTCAGAAACATAGATTATTATAAAAATCACGGCAGAGGTATAGGCAGTGTCAGGAAGATAATAAAGAAATATGATGGAATGTATGATGTCAAAAAAACAGAATATGAGTATGTAACAAGTGTGTCGGTCGGAGTAAGGAATATGAGAATGTAAGTATAGGGATATATTTTATATACCAGCCTAGGGATGTCTGGGGAAGTATCTGATGTTGAAAGGGCTGGTATTTTTATGTTAATTACATATATTATACATATAAAAATATGAAATAAAGTATATAAAATTGGATTAAATATACTGAAAAATAACATTTATTGACCAAATATTACAATAAAACCTACCAATTATTACAAATTGAAAAAATAGATGTTTTTGTGTGGTAGAATAAATACAACGGAACCGGTTCTATAAAGTTACTTATTAACAAGGGGGTTACTGATGATTAAATCAGAAGCTTGAAAGAGTAAAAGAAGTAAAGCTTACTTCTTAATCGGTTGGGGATAATAATTCCCAACCGATTGAATTATAAAGAGAAAAGGATAGGGGGAAGAATGAGTTTATGAAGAAAAAAAGCGCAATTATTATGATAAGCATTACAATCTTAACTTCACTTACTGGATGCAGATTAACTAATATAGATGATGTATATTCAATGGCAGATATAGAGGATGAAAAGAAAACAACTGCAGTTGTTGATAATAAGGAGTCTAAATGGCATGATGATAATAAGTATTATACTATACCTGAAGGGGTAGATATACCGCCGATGGTAAATATGGATGATACAATAAATGAAACTCGTAATAAGAATAAACTTGAATGTAAAATAGAGCAAGCATATGTTACAAATGATTTTACGGATGTATATTCATATGAGGATAGTGAAAGCATAGAACAGTTAATTATATTTTTAAATGAAATGAAGAAAAATGAGTATATAGATGAAGCTACTAATATATGTAGTAGTCCCAAAGGGATAGATTGGCAAATGATTATATTCAGACTTAATATAACTAATACAGGGAATGAAGATAGTCAGTTTTTAACAAGTGATTTTAATTTTTATGATATAAAATATGATAATAATAACCTGCAATATAATACTATACATGATAATAATTTTAAGGGGTTCTTTATAAAACCTGATGGATGGGGAGAACATGAATTTTGCAGGGCAACAATAAAAGCAAAAGAAAGCAGAGAAATTATTTTATTATGTTTTGTGGAGAAGTATAAAGTTACAAGATATAGAGGGAAGAATGTAACAGGATATAAATATGTGTATGAGGATGTAGAAACAGACGGATTAATGCTTGATAATGATATATACATAGGAACTAATCACGGAAGTGATGCTAAAACAGGTAGTCCAGAAATATGGAATGAAGATAAATTACTAAAGCTTGATTTTACATATTCAGACAAGCTTAAGTAAGTAGTTGATATTCTGTATGTAATAATGTATATGGCTGGGAGGTTGATAGAATGAAGCAGATGCTAAAGATTGAAATGGAGCGGGCACTAAAAGGAGCAGCTTTTAAGATTGCGCTTATTATAGGAATGATAATAGTTACAGTGCAGTTTGTCAAAGTGGGGCTGCATAATGCACTTAATCCGCTGGAGTTTTTTGAATATGGGGGACTAACTCTTCCATATACCGTTATTTATACGTGGATAGGTGGAAGTTTTAATGTTTATTATACGTTGTATATAAGATTACTTCCTATAATGGTAGTTCTGCCATATGCAGCTACATATTATACGGACAGGCGTACAGGAATTATAAGAAATTATTATTGTAGAACGAAAAAGATTAATTACCTTATAGCCAAGTTTACCGCAGTATTTACGACAGGTGGAATAGTGGCAGTTCTTCCTTTACTTGTTAATCTTTTAGCAACAGCTATGCTGCTTCCTTCTATGATATGGAGTAATGGTTCATTTTGTTATTCAGCAAATTCTATGTGGAGCAGTATATTATTTACACATCCTTATGTATATTATCTGTTGTACTTTATATTGCAGTTTATATGTGGTGGATTACTGGCGACAGTTTCGCTTATGGTATCTTTATGGGTGAATAATACATTTATAGTATTACTTTTTCCAGTAGTGCTATGTGAATTCCTGAATGCAGCTTCAAGCTGGTTTCCGTATGTGAAAGTAAGAGCGATTGCTCCATACAAGCTGTTTAGTATGAGCCAGATGGCTCCTAATTATTGGGAAAGTTATGTTTTGTTTATGGTGATGATAGTTGTACTCGATGTTGTTTTGTATATATGGCGGGGGTTGAAGAATGATACATTTTAAAAATAAAAAAGTAAAGTATGGCATATTATTATGTGTGGCACTTGTTTTGGTTATAGTGTTTATATTAGCTTACAGAAATGCCAACACAAGACTGCCTGCTCCAGTTGAGGAGTACTATGAAGCAGGAGAAGTTGTAGAGCATAATGGATTAGAAATATGCGTAGCTAATCTTTATTTTGGCAATATGAATGATATTGTTGATAAGAAGAATATGCCGGAAAAGATGAGAAGCGATAATGATGGATTGGTCATTGTTTTTGATGTTACAAACAAAAAAGATGAGAATGTCAATCTGGCAGCTGATTTTGTACCCAATGTAGAGCTTGTGGCATATCCTATAGGATATGATAATCAGGGAGCGATATATGCAGTAGATGAAGAAGGAGATACTATATTAAAACCAGAGGAAACTAAAACATTTGCTATACGCTTTGGTATGTCTGATGGTCTGGTAAGACAGGAACGCAGGGCAAGATTTATAAAGTCAGACTTTTACTTTGATATGGCATTATATCCGGTACATAAGGCGATTATAATACATGGAGCTGAAAAGGTATGAGAAAGATAAGGGAATTACTGAGTGTCAATGACAAGGGAATGTCCATAGTAATGCTTGTTGTTATAACTATATTGTTACCTAATACAATATTAAGAGGGCTGGGTATTCCGTCTGATACAGAAGCATGCCTGTATGATGTGTATATAGGTATTGGCATATATTATGTGAGCAGACTGCTTACAATATGTTCATTGTTTTATATATTGTATGTACAGAGATATAATTTTTCAGTAATGATGATTACGAGGCATAAACATATATATAGTATATGGAAAAGATGTGTGAAGGACCTTGCAATACTTAGTGCAGTCATCGCTGTATACATATATATAGCAACAACTATAGCAGGCATATGTATAAAACGAAAGATATATAACTGGGAAGATGAGGTAAGTACGTGTTATAAAGCCATACATATGCCATGTGAGGCAGCACCTTCATTTGCACTTATAAGTGCAGTTTTTATATTACAGGCATTTGCAGTTATATTCGTTATGGGACTGATTATGCTTGCGGTATGGTGGATAACGGATAAGAAATGGGCTGGCTATCTTGCAGCTATGGTTATAGTGAGCGTTGAATATTATGATGCCGATGGTGCTATAAGCACTGGTCTTCTATGGCGTAAGTATGTGATGACTTATTCTGTATATAAAAAGGGGATATTATTAGGAAAAAATATTCTTATGCCGATAGCTGTGTGTATAGCGATGCTGCTTGTCACAAGTCTTATAGTCAGATTGAAGAAGAAGGAATTCATAAATAGCCGATAGAATGTGATGATTGCAGAAAGTGTCGTAATCCCAATATAAAAAGAGCCGTGATACGGCTCTTTTTTATTCTGTATACAGTTAAAAATGCGTTATACTAATAATAGTTAATATGTTAACTTACACTTATTAAGATCCACATGTTCTTTGATAAACTATCCAGTAATTGCTTTAATATCTTCTGGCATATCTTTTGTGTTAAGCATAACAATTCTCTTTTTTTAGCAAAATAGTTTACAAAGTTCAGAAAAATAGTTTATAAAGTATTGTTAAAAGATTACAAAAATGGTAATATATATCAATGTTAGAAACATATTAAGTGGGGCGTTCCCCACAAGAACCAATAGGGAGGTTTACAAGTTTATGAGAAAGACAGTTAAAAAACTTACTGCTGTAGGT
>ERZ773204.1115-NODE-1115-length-21876-cov-3.306815_pt1 | contig 21876 bp, 17 predicted proteins | sample MGYA00581007_ERZ773204 | MGnify/ENA primary metagenome ERZ773204 (study PRJEB29015, sample SAMEA2737757) | human gut metagenome | biome: human gut; feature: human-associated habitat; material: faeces | place: China | collected 2012 ... | reverse complement strand
AAGGCGGGCAGAGGCCTTGAGACTTCTGGGCGCCGGGATCGCCGGGGGACTCTGCAGTACTGGAAGCGTTTATCTGGAACTTATGGGAAGATGTCCTGCAGGCGGACAGCCGGTATTCGCTGGGATATGGGAAGTTTGGAAACTGCTGGTGACAGGATTTTTGATGATCTGGATCGCTTTTCCGGGAAAACAGACCATGCGCCAGGAGAAAAGGAATGCTTCTGCAGATAGAGGAGATTCCTGGATGAAAGTTTTGAAGTGGCGCGGGAAGGAACTGGGAGTCCTGGTCTTATCCGCAGGGATTTTGCAGAGTGGGCTGGCGATTCTGCGGGAGCGGTGTTTTCTTACGGGCTGGAAAAGTCTGATGTTTATGGGATTTTTCTGTATGGGAGTTCGTTTCTTGGCGGTAGCTCTTGTGAGGCGGCCGATGATCGGGAAAACACGGTATCAGGTCCGTCTTTTCTTAAATGAAAAGTCGAAGGAGTTCACGGCGATGGCGGATTCAGGGAATCGGCTCGTGGAGCCTGTGACGGGAAAGCCGGTGAGCATTATCGCGGCGGCGGATGCGAAAGAGTTCTTAGGCGAGAAGGCGGGAGTCCTTATGATCCCATACCGGGCTGTCGGAACGGAAAATGGAATGCTGCCGGGAGTTCTCTTTGACCGGATGGAGGTCATGTCCGAAGAGTGCGGGAGTATCCGGATCGAGCGTCCGATCGTGGCGATTTCGAAGGAACCTCTGTTTTTCGGGAAGGATTTTACGATGATACTGCCGGAGTGTCTGGTGTCAGGGGAAAATGTGCCTGTGGCAATAGGGGATTGACATGAAGTCTGAACGACGATGTGTGAAAAAATAACTGTGAAGGTGACTAACAGTTAGAAAAAGGAGAGAATGAGTATGATTATGAGAATTTCTATGCCAAACCGGTTCCGCCTCAAAAAAGTGATGGGGTTCCGCACGATGATTCGTCCGGAGCGGGGGGAGATCCATTATATTGGAGGTGCGGATATTCTTCCGGCTCCGCTGTCACTGAAGGAGGAGACTGAGGCGTTAAATAAGTTTGGAACCGAAGAGGAGAAAGAGGCAAAGGCAGAGCTGATCGAGCACAATCTCCGCCTGGTTGTCTACATAGCAAAGAAATTTGACAATACCAGCGTTGGCGTAGAGGACCTGATCTCCATCGGGACCATTGGACTCATCAAGGCCATCAACACCTTTAACCCGACGAAAAATATCAAGCTGGCGACCTATGCGTCCAGATGCATTGAGAATGAGATCCTGATGTATCTTCGTAGGACCAGCAAGATGAAGCTTGAGGTTTCCATCGATGAGCCGTTAAACGTGGACTGGGACGGGAATGAGCTTCTGCTGTCGGATATTCTCGGGACGGAGGAGGATGTGATCTATAAAGACATGGAGGATGAGGTGGAAAAAGACCTTCTTAAGAATGCGGTGAGCCGCTTAAGCCCGAGGGAGAGAAAAATCGTGGAGCTGCGCTATGGTCTGAAGCGCCGGGATGGGGCGGAGATGACGCAGAAAGAGGTGGCGGATCTCATGGGGATCTCCCAGTCATATATTTCGAGGTTGGAGAAGAAGATCATGATGAGGCTGAAGAAGGAAATCGTGAAATTTGAATAAGAAAATTAAAAAGACTGCCCGGCTGATGAATCAGGTTCATCGGTCAGACAGTCTTTTAAATTATTCCTGATCGTATAGCTTCGTATACAGCGTCTCACAGAGCGAATCCGCATAGGACTGGTCAGGGATGTCGCGGCCGGTGATGAGGAAATCCTGGATCAGCTCGAAGCGCTTGAGACTCAGTTCCTCGCCGGAGAGGTCCGGGTCTTCCATCAGAAGCTGCTCATCCAGCTCTTTTGCGGAGTAATTCTTTAAGAACCAATCGATGATCTCCTGGGTCTGGCGTTTTTCATCGTCGGCTTCCACCTTTAACTCGGCAGCGCGCTTCCTTGAGGAGACTGCAACGACAAAGCTGCCGATGGCGAGAACAACGAGAACGCCCTCAAACATATATTTCTGGAATCCTGCCATTGGGAGATGGAAAATTCCCAGAAGGCAGAGTGCCGCGCCGATGGCAAGTACCCCGCCGACTAAGAAGAACGCGGATGCGGAGGAACTCATGTCATCGTAGCGCTGGCCCTTATCCACGTAGGCGTGGACCGGCTCAGCGGCCGGGGAAGACTTCTCGGGTGGATTATCCCCGGAGAACTCCGTATCAGTCCCTTCACCGGAAAACGGATCCATCTCCTGCGCCATGGCGGCAAGCTGTTCTTCCTGTTCCTTCTTTTTCATGGCTTCCGCCACTTCTTTTGATTCCACGAGGGGACCGCCGCAATCGCTGCAGACTTTGATTCCCTCGACAAATTCCATATCGCATTTCGGACAATAAGGCATAATCTGTACCCCCATATTAAAAATACATTGCATATTACGGTCTGCGCTTTCACACTAAGCGCTGCTTTGCGGCTGCCGTAATCCGCTTCGCCGCTCGTGCCAAACATGCGAGCATGTTTTTCACTCACTTACTGCTCAGCATATCATAAATTTTCTATTTCGTCCACAGTTTGGGCAGTTTTGCACTTCCATTTAGGTAGGAAATCGGTTAAAATAGGAGCGAGTCCTGTCCGTATGGAATGGAGAGAAAGAGGGCGGACGAAAGAGAAACAGAAAGGGGCAGTTTTGTATGAAAATTGCAGTTGTAACAGACAGCAACAGCGGAATCACCCAGGCTCAGGCAAAAGAGATGGGAGTTGCGGTTCTGCCAATGCCGTTTATGATAGATGGAGAAACATATTACGAAGATATCACACTGACACGGGAGCAGTTCTACCAGAGATTAAAGGACAATGCTGATATCGCTACCTCCCAGCCCACACCAGATTCCATCCTGAAGATGTGGGACAAGCTCTTAAAAGAGTATGACCAGATCATCCATATCCCGATGTCCTCCGGACTTTCCGGATCCTGCTCCACAGCGATGATGCTGGCGGGAGAGGATGAGTACGAGGGAAAAGTGTTCGTCGTTGACAATCGACGGATCTCCGTGACCCAGTATCAGTCTGTAAAGGACGCGCAGATGCTGGCAGCTATGGGGATGGACGGAACGCAGATCAAGAAGCGCCTGGAGGAGACTGCGGCTGATTCCGTCATCTTCATCACCGTCGATACCTTAAAATACCTGAAAAAGGGCGGCCGGATCACACCGGCTGCAGCGGCTCTCGGCACACTTTTAAAAATCAAGCCAGTGCTGATCATTTTAGGTGAAAAGCTTGATTCCTTCGCGAAAGCCCGTACCATGAAGCAGGCAAAGACCATGATGATGAACGCGATCCAGAAAGAGCTGGACGGGAGGCTTCACGACAGTGAGTGCAGAAACTGCCATCTGGCAATCGCCCACACCGACAACGAGGAAGCAGCGCTGGAGTTTAAGAAAGAGGTCGAAGAGCGCTTCCCGAATGCTGATGTATACATGGCACCGCTTTCCTTAAGCATCGCGTGCCATATCGGACCGGGCAGCCTTGCTGTGACGGCAACGAGAAAGATGGAAGAGGAACATGAGAAAAATTAGGGAAAGGATCCGGAAAATTTACCGGAAGCATACGCCGAGCGTCAAGGTTCCCCTGATCATCCTGATGGTGATGTTCTGTATGATCCCGCTTCTCGTGGAGAGCCGGATCCTTGCCAGTTCCTCAAGACAGAGTCAGGTGGAGCGCCGGATCATTGATGTCCAGAACCAGTGTCAGATCCTGAGCAATAAGATGTCAAGAACTGGATATCTCACAAACTCGGTGGTGGACAACGCCGCCATCGATACAGAGCTCTCCCTGCTCTCGGATATCTTCAGCGGACGGATCCTGATCGTAAACTCCGGGTTTAAGATCGTAGAGGATACGTTTTCTCTCTCTAAGGGAAAGACATTGATTTCCAATGAGGTGATCAGGTGCTTCCAGGGTGAGAATACGAGTCGGTATGACAGCCTGAAACACTATTTCGTCCTGGCAATCCCAATTCCGGAGTTTGAGCAGGAGACGGGAACCATCACAACGGGAAAGACTGCGGGCGTGATGATCGTGACAGCGTCGACGGAGAGCATGTACAGTCTGGAGGACAGTCTGAATGATAAGGCATCCCTGTACGAGATGATGATCTTCGTGATCCTGCTGATCCTTGCGGTCCTCTCGGTCCATTTTATCATGAAGCCCTTTGGAAGCCTGATCGCGTCGATCCGGCGTGTAGGTGAGGGAAACCTGGATGAGGATGTCAATGAGGAGGCGTACCGGGAGACAAAGCAGATCTCCGAGACCATCAATAAAACCCTGGAGAAGCTGAAGGCCGTGGACCAGTCGAGACAGGAGTTTGTTTCCAATGTCTCCCATGAGCTCAAGACTCCGATCACGTCGATCCGTGTCCTTGCGGATTCCCTGATGGGAATGGAGGACACGCCGAAGGAACTTTACCAGGAATTCATGCACGATATCTCCGATGAGATCGACCGTGAGAGTAAGATCATCGACGATCTTCTGACTCTGGTCCGCATGGACAAGGCGTCCTCGGGACTTTCCTGCAGCCAGGTCCAGATCAACGGACTGATCGAGATGGTCTTAAAACGCCTGCGTCCCATCGCCAGAAAGCGGAATATCGAGCTGATCTTCGAGAGTAAGCGCGATGTCTCAGCGGATATTGACGAGGTGAAATTCTCCCTGGCGGTGAATAACCTGGTGGAGAATGCGGTCAAATATAATAAGGAAGACGGATGGGTCCGGGTCACACTGGATGCCGACCACAAGTTCTTCTATTTAAAGGTTGCGGATTCCGGAATCGGTATTCCTGCGGAGTTTAAGGAGCGCGTGTTCGAACGCTTCTACCGCGTGGACAAGGCGAGATCCAGGGAGACCGGCGGAACAGGGCTTGGACTTGCGATCACGAAAAGTGTGGTCCTGATGCATCACGGCGCGATCCGTGTGGACAGTGTCGAGGGCGAGGGAAGTACCTTTATGGTGCGGATCCCGTTGATCTATATTCCGTAGGAGGGAGAAAAATGAAGAAATTTAGGATGTTTCGGGTGTTTTTTCTCCTCTTCGCGGTTCTGTTCGCCTTAAGCGGCTGTACGGGAAAGACGACCGTGGAGCAGAGCGGAAATGCCTATACGATCTACTATTTAAACACGTCCGGGATCCAGCTCGTTGGAAGCGAGTACCGGACGGAGACGACGGACCTGGATGCACTGGTCCGGGAACTTCTCGATAAGATGGGAAATGTACCGGCGGATCTCGACTGTCAGAGAGCGCTGCCGGAGCGGATCGAAAAGATCACCTACCGGATCGAGGGGAATGTTCTGTATTTATATGCAGATGCCAACTATGCGCTGATGAATTCGGTGCAGGAGATCCTGTGCCGGGCGGCGCTGACGAAAACACTGACCCAGATTCCGGATATCGAGTATCTGAGCATCTACTGCGCGGAGCAGCCGATCACGGACGCTGCGGGAAACCCGGTGGGAATGCTTTCCGCCTCTGATTTTGTGGACAGCATCCGCGATGTCAACTCCTTCGAGCGGACGGAGCTGACGCTGTATTTTGCCAATGAGGCGGGAGACCAGCTGGTGGAGGAAAAGCGGGAAGTTATGCAGAACAGCAATACATCCCTGGAGCGCCTCATCGTGGAACAGCTGATCGAAGGTCCTCAGGAGCTTGGACATTATGCGACGATCCCGTCAGATGTGAAGCTTTTGAATGTGTCCGTCAATGATTCGGTCTGCTCGATCAACCTTGACGCGGCGTTTTTAAACAGCACTCTGGATGTGGCGGCATATATTCCGATCTATTCCATCGTGGATTCCCTTGCGGAGCTCTCGACGGTGAGCCGTGTGCAGATCCGGATCAACGGATCCCAGGACGATGTGTTCCGGGACCAGATTCCGTTAAGCACGGTATTTGAACGAAATTACGATTATATCGTAGGAGGAAAAAACGATTAAAAGGCCTTTGCTGTGTGTGACAGGGGGATTGGTACTTGGAGAGGCACTGAACCTGTGGATCCCGGCAGAGCAGATGATTTTTGGACTGGCAGTCTGGCTGCTCTTTTTGGTGTGCGTGTTTGCCCGCAGGAAGAGCAGATATGGGCTGCCGGTCTTTCTTTTTGTGGCGGGAATGTCTGCCGGATGTCTTCGGATGGGAGCGGAGCAGGCGGTTTTCTCCCGGGAGGAGGGATTTTTCCGGGAGGAACATGAGGATGGCGTGGTTCTTCAGGGAACTGTCCAGTCGGTGAAGGAGAAGGATGGGACGCTGGAGGTCGTGCTTAGGGATTGCGCAATGGAAGGTAAAGATGGGGAGTCTGGTGAGAAGCTTCGAAGAGTTTTATGTTATCTGGATGTGAATAAAACAGGGGAAGCAGCTGAGGCGGTTTCGAAGCAAAAACCATCACCCGCTGTCGGTGAGAAAATCCGAGTCTTCGGAGAGGGAAAAGCGACAGATCCGGCGAGAAATCCTGGGGCGTTTGACTACCGTCTGTATTGCAGGTCCCGCGGAATTTCCGGGATCATCTATGTGGAGGGATATACGGTGACTGGCGGGAAGGTACATGTATTTTCGGACAGCCTGTACCGGATCCGGAGGTGCTTTTCTGAGCAGTTAAAGGCGATCGCTCTCCCGGAGGACGCTGGAATTCTGTCGGCGGTTCTCTTTGGGGAGAAGGATGATCTGGACAGTGAAATTTATGAACTTTACCGGAAGAATGGGATATCCCACCTCCTTGCCATCAGCGGGCTTCATGTCTCCATTGTGGGGCTGGGAATCTGGAAGATTTTCAGGAAAGGCGGGGCGGGGTTCTGGATCTCCGGGATCTTCGCAGGGGGATTTCTCTGCGCCTACGGCATGATGGTGGGCAGCGGCGCGTCTGTGGCCCGGGCGGTGTCAATGGCAGGGCTCTCCTTTCTCGCGGCGGCCGTAGGGCGGACATACGATCTTCCGACGGCAATGTGTATTCCGGCGGCAGGATTGCTGCTTGCTCATCCGTATCTGCTGTCCCAGGCGTCCTTTCAGCTGTCCTTTCTTGCGGTGACATCACTGATCTATCCCGGCAGGCTTTTTTCTTCGCGGGGGGAAAAGCTTTTTACGGATGAAAAAATATCTGCGGCAGCGTCCGCGTTCTTTGCAAGTCTTTCGATCCAGGTGGTGACAGCGCCGGTCATTCTCTGGCATTCTTTTGGGATACCGGTCTACGGGGTGTTCTTAAATCTAATTGTGATCCCGCTTATGACGTATGTGGTCATATCGGGATTTCTTGGACTAGGTCTGTCTTTTTTATCAGAATCGGTTGGGGGTGCGATGCTTGGAGGCGCGCATTATATTTTGAAATTTTATGAGGTGATATGTAATTGGACAGGGGAGCTTCCGGAGGCAGAGCTGGTGCTGGGGCAGCCGGAAATATGGAAAATTGGGTGTTATTATGGATTGATGATATTCGGAGCAGTTGTTTATGAGAGGGGGATGGAGATTGCGGAAAATAAAAAACATCGCCTGGTGTTATTATGCGCCGCCTGGCTTGCGGCATTTCTTTTCCTGCTCCCATCCCGCCAAACCGGACTCTCTGCCACATTCCTCGACGTAGGCCAGGGCGACGGAATCGTTCTGCGCTCCGAATCCCATACGATCCTGGTGGACTGCGGCAGCAGCCAGCAGAAATCCATCGGAGAGAAGGTTCTGGTGCCGTATCTTAAGAGTCAGGGGGTGACGCGTCTGGATCTTGCGGTCATGACCCACGGGGACCAGGATCACATGAACGGGATCCGGTATCTTCTGGAACACCCGGAATCGGGAATCCGGGTGGGAGGTCTCATGATGCCGGAGGCGGGAAAGGATGAGATCTACGGGAAGATGGCGGAGCTTGCGAAAAAGCGGGATGTTCCTGTTTTTTATGCCCAAAAGGGAGATATATGGAATAACTTTCCGGGAAAAGGAATGTCCATGGAATGCCTGTCGCCGGATGGCGGAACAGAGTTCACGGACCGGAATGAGGAATCCCTGGTGTTCCGCCTGACCTACGGACGTTTTTCCATGCTCCTCACGGGAGATATGGAGACATCCGGGGAGGAAACACTTTTGACTTCCGACGTTCTGACTCCGGTGACGATCTTAAAAGCCGGACATCACGGTTCCGCCACCTCATCCAGCGAAGAGTTTATAGAAAAACTGTCCCCATCCGTGACGATCCTCTCCTACGGAAGAAAGAACCGGTACGGACATCCTGCGGAGAAAGTCCGGGAGCGGCTTTTAGAACATGGATCAAAGATCTATGAAACAGGCCTTTCCGGCGCTGTCATGGTCCGGACAGATGGAAAGAAACTCAAAATAAAAACGATGCTTCCGCTTGACACAGACTGACTGTACTTTACATCGGAAGGAAAAGTTTTAATTTCCGCTTACAAGGATTTTACAAAAAGTCCGTTTTGCATTTTACATCGCGTTTCTATAATAAGAGGAAAAAACATGAAATCCAGTAAAATTAAAACAATTACAGGCCGGATCCTCTTTTTCATCGCAGTGTGCTTCATATTCATTATGCCGATTTTAAGTTTCCTTCGGATGAGCCTGACGACCGACGGAGGCTTTGGTCTGCAAAACTATGTGGACATGCTGCATGAGGAGAGAACGGTGAAGGCGGTCCGGAATACGCTTATCATATCCACTGCGTCAACAGTCATCGCGGTGGCGGCGGGAAGCTTTTTTGTATTCTTAACCGCCTATACGAATGTAAAGAGAAAGAAACTCTTAGAACTTCTGGTCCTCGCGCCGTATATCATCCCGTCCTACATTATCACACTGTCCTGGAGCAGCCCAGCGGCGATGTCCGCAGCGATCGTCTTCATTGTATTCTTCGTGTACAGCCGGGTGGCTCTCGTGAAGAAAAGGATGAGGAGGACGCGAAACGCCCGAAGGCGCAGCTTGACCAGTGTTCGTATATCTGATAAAATTAGAAAAGTTTCAAAATGATACCAATAAGACAGTTTACGGAGGCGGCTATGCAGACTTTAAACCAGGATATTAAGGATAAGACATTTAGGAGAGTCTATTTGCTGTTTGGGGATGAGCCGTTTCTTGTGAACAGTTATAAAAAGCGTCTCCGGGAGGCGATCGCCGGGGATGACACGATGAATTATAATTATTTTGAGGGCAAGGGACAGGATGTGAAAGAGATCATTAGTCTCGCGGACACCATGCCTTTTTTTGCTGAGCGGAGACTTGTGCTGATCGATGGCAGCGGATTTTTTAAGAGCAGTGCGCCGGAGGAGCTTGTGAATTATATCCCGGAGATCCCGGAGTCTACATGTATGGTGTTTGTGGAGAATGAGGTTGACAAGAGGAATAAGCTCTACAAGAAGGTGAAGGACAACGGGTATGCAGCGGAATTAAAGAAGCAGGACGCGGACCAGCTGATGCGCTGGGCAGCGGGGATCCTTTCGAAGGACGGGAAGAAGATCACGCGCCAGGTCATGGAGTATTTTATGGAGCGGACCGGGGATGACATGGAGAATATCAGGATGGAGCTGGAGAAGCTGATCTGCTATACCATGGGGCGCGAGGTGATCACGAAGGAGGACGTGGAGGCGGTCGGGACGGTCCATGTGACGAACCGGATCTTTGAGATGGTGACGGCGATCGTGGCGGGGAATACGAGGAAGGCGATGGATCTCTATGAGGATCTTCTGACTCTGAAGGAGCCGCCGATGCGGATCATGTTTTTGATCGCGAAGCAGTTTAACCAGCTTCTGCAGGTGAAGGAATTGGCGGGGAAGGGAGCGCAGAAGAGTGAGATCGCGTCCAGAGTGAAGCTACCGCCGTTTGTGGCGGGGAAGCTGATGGCGCAGGCGAGGGCGTTTACGAGGGAGCAGATTCTTTCTTATGTGGAGTTTTGTGTGGAATCGGAGGAGGCTGTGAAAACCGGTCGACTCTCGGATCGGTTGGCGGTGGAGTTGCTGATTGCGAAGAAGTATGAGTAAGGTTGGATCAACTTGGCAAAAGGACGCGCAGGCCTGGCTTCGGATTCGGGTGCTGGTGGATTTCAGGGGCGGTTCCTATAGGCTTGCAGAAAAATGCTAAGGGCGGAGAAAATGGGACGCAACTCGCTTCGCTCAGACAAGGCCCCATTTCCTCCAACGCATTTTCCTGCGAGCCAAGAGGAAGCCAGAGCCCCCGCAATCAGGCATCCGGGTCCGAAGGCAGGCCTGCGCTGGGGGTTGGATGGAGCTGGGTACATTGACCAGTGCTGGAGCTGGATCCGATAAGAAAGATCGAGCAGGAGTCTCCGAACCTGCTGGGTACATTGACCGGTGCTGAGATATAAAAAAGAACCGCTGTTTCTGACACACCTTGGAAACAGCGGTTCTTTTTATTTATGCGTAATAATCCAGTTCGATGATAAATTAAGCCATTGCGCTTACAGCTTTAGCCAAACGGGATACTTTTCTGGAAGCGGTATTCTTGTGATATACGCCCTTGGAAGTAGCCTTATCGATTTCGCTTGTAGCAGCAAGAAGTGCAGCCTGTGCAGCAGCCTTGTCACCAGCAGTAATTGCAGCCTCTACCTTCTTAACGAAAGTTTTCACTTTGGATCTGATTGCTTTGTTTCTAGCAGCTCTTGTCTCTGCTACTACGATTCTTTTCTTTGCAGATTTGATGTTAGCCAATCTGTACACCTCCATATTATTTTAAAAAATTATCTCTGTTTGTTTTGCATCAAAGCCTGGACACGGACAGTTCAATGTAAACATACTATTATATTTTAGCGAATATTTCCCGGTATGTCAATACATAAATTACTTTTTTGCGAGAAAAATAAGGAGAAAGTTGAGATAGGAGGCGTATTTATGAGACAGGCGGATGTGGAGTTGACGGTGAGGACGGATCTGGCGCTGGAGGAGAGGGAGAAGGTGCAGGGGAGTGAGATTCCGGGGATCCGGGTGCGGGAGTGGGAGAAGGAGGAGACTGGGATCCGGGTGACGGAGGTCGCGGTGTGTGATGAGAGAGGAGAGAAGGCGCTGGGAAAGCCGGTGGGGATGTATTTGACGGTGGAGGCGGCTTCGCTGGCGAAGAAGGATGATGATTATCACAGGGAGGTCTCGGAGGAGTTGGCGGGGCTTTTGCGGGGGATGCTAAAGGAGCATGGGCTTGAGACGGAGAAGATGGGGCGGCCGGTGAGAACTCTGGTCGTTGGCCTGGGAAATCCGGAGGCGACGCCGGATGCTTTGGGCCCGAAGGTTTTGGAGCATCTTCAGGCGACGAGGCATCTGGAGCTGGAGTATGGGACGGATTTTTGCAGGAAGCACGGGTATCCGGTCTTAAGCGGGATCACGCCGGGGGTCATGGCGCAGACGGGGATGGAGACGGCGGAGATCGTGAAAGGCATTGTGCAGGAGACGGAGCCGGACGCAGTGATCGTTGTGGATGCGTTGGCGGCGAGAAGTGCCGGGAGACTGGGAGTCACGGTGCAGCTATCCGATACGGGGATCCAGCCGGGATCCGGGGTCGGGAATCACCGGAGCGGGCTGACGGAGGAGACACTGGGGATTCCTGTGTTTGCGATCGGGATCCCGATGGTCGTCGGGGCGGCGGCGATCGTGTATGATACGGTTGGGGCGATGACGGAGGTGTTGAGGGAGAAGATAGGGTGTGATGTTTTGGAAAAAGATGATGAGGTAATGGAAGCAGAGGACTCGGACAGGGATCGAAATGGTGAAAAGAAAAGAAAATCCAGAGAGAAGAAGCTGGAAATTCTTCGGGTAGAAGAATCTTATGAGCTTGTTAAGGAACTCTTAAAGCCGGACCTCGGTCCCATGTATGTGACGCCCCATGATATTGATGAGCGGGTGGATTTTCTGAGCTTTACGATCTCGGAGGCGATCCATGAGGCGTTGTTCAGAACTGCATAGATTTGCGTGATATATGTGAAAAACTCTGCATTTTTTATTCGGAAATGGCTGTTGGTGCCTGGCTGATATGGTTCGGATTTTGCGGCGGCAGTATGGTTGCGCAGGTACTGAATAACCGCACATTCACATAAACTGTAAAGAAACGGCGAATCAGGCGGCAGATATGAGGCGGAGATGGTACTATTTTAAGCGGATGCTTCAGGCGGACCGCCTGTTTGTTGTGCAGATGATCGGAAATATCATCAGGATGATCCAGTATGCCGGGCGTTGGATCGTGTTGGCGGTGGTCTGCGTGGCGGCGCTGTATTTCGGACGTGGGTTGTGTGCGGGCGCATGGAAGGATTTCTATGAAAATTACGCGGTGCGGATCGCGGATGATGTGGTGCGGGGTTTTCTTCCGGCGTGGAAGGAGGATGAGGGTACGGCTTTTTATCTGGAGAGCAGAAAAAATGGCAGCAGGCGGACAAAGGAGCATGAGGAGATATTTGGGATCGAGAATGAGAATGGGGTGCTGCGGGCAGAATGGATCGCAGACAGGGAACAAAATCAGGGAGTTTACGGAGATGATCGTAGGAAGAATGCATGGGGAAGCGGAAATGCGGATGAAAATGCACAAGACAGAACAAAAACAGAAAGTTCAGAAGAATGGGGGAATTCGGGAAAAAGCGGAACTGGAGAAAACGGATCATCCCAGAATGAAAAGACGACACTCGCAGGTCTGCTCGCAGCAGGAACCTTCAACACCGGAAATTCCGGCATCATTTTAGAAAAACTCAACGATTACGACTACCTGATGAAAAAATTCTACAACGTCCACCCCACAACAACGGCGGGCCGGGACCTGATGCGGGCGGAGAATTTCCTCGCCGCGGACCTTTCCATCGAAAAAAACGCCGACATCCCCCAGATCCTGATCTACCATACCCACTCCCAGGAGACCTACGCCGACTACCCGGAAAATTCGGAGGCGGACGTGATCCACCTCGGAGAGTGCCTGGCGAAGCTTCTCAGGGAAAAGGGGTACAACGTGTACCATGATGAGAGCGTCTACGATTACCGGAACGGAAAGCTGGACCGCAGTGCGGCGTATACCTACGCCCTCGACGGGATCTCTGGTCTCCTGCAGAAATACCCGTCTATCGAGGTGGTCTTGGATGTCCACCGGGACGGCGTCTCGGATGGGACGAGACTTGTGACGGAGATCGACGGGACGGAGACCGCGAAGATCATGTTCTTCAACGGGACATCCATGAGCCCGGACGGCCCCATCGAGTATCTTCCGAATCCAAATCTCAAGGAAAACCTGGCGTTCAGCTTCCAGATGCAGCTTCTGGCTGCTGGAAAATATCCGGGACTTACGCGAAAGATCTATTTAAAAGGCCTCCGCTATAACGAGCATGTCCGGGCGCGTTCCGCCCTCATCGAGGTGGGCGCCCAGACAAACACGTATGCGGAGGCGAAAGCGGCGATGATGCCGTTATCCGATCTCCTGGATCAGGTACTGACAGGAGAATAACAGAACATGGGAAGAGGTTACATATTGATCTTTTTCTCCCATTTTCCGGACATATAGTAGAGCTCTACGAGAACCGAAGCTACGATCCAGCCCACTGGATATCCGAATCCGACAACTGCGGCTGTATTGCAGATCGAGGTCGCGATATAGAGATAGATCTGGCGGAACAGGACAAAGGAGAACAGCATGATCAGCATCGGTGTCCTGGAATCTCCGGCTCCGCGCATCGCGCCCGCAACGACCTGGTTCGGGCAGCAGAATGCCAGCATGAACACGTTCATCCGGAGAAACATGGTTCCGTACCGGACATCGTCAGCCTCCTGGTTGAAGACTGCGCCGAGCCGAGGCGCAAAGAGGAAAAGGATCCCAGCGCTGGCGAATGTAATGAGGAGTGCCAGCCGGAGCGCCACACCGGTTCCTTTTTTCGCGCGGGGCAGATTCCCGGCTCCAAGATTCTGGCTCATAAAGGTCGTGGATGCCTGTCCGATACTCTGCATCGGAAGAAAGACAAACTGGTCGATCTTTGAGTAGCTGCTCCATCCGGCCATACAGCTGGATCCGAAGGTGTTGATGTAGGACTGGACATACACGTTGGAAAATGATGTCAGTGACTGCTGAAATCCTGTCGGTAGTCCGACCATGAGGATCTGCCGGAAGATTTTTTTGTTGATCCGCAGGTCCTTCCAGGTCAGGCGGTAATTCTCCGTGCTTCTGGTGAGAACGATGAGCACGAGAATTGCGGAAACAAACTGGGAGATGATCGTCGCGTAGGCAACTCCCTCGATGGCCATGCCGAAGCCCACTACAAAAAGAAGGTCAAGGCCGATATTCATGACACTGGAGAGACAGAGGAAGTACAGCGGCCGCTTCGTATCGCCAACGGCACGCAGGATAGCACTTCCCATGTTGTATACAAGCAGACCGAAAACGCCGGAAAAATAGATCTTTAAGTATACGGAGGCGGACGGCAGGACATCATCCGGTGTGGACATAAATTTTAACATATAGGGGGCAACAAAGATTCCAAGACCTGTAAAAATGATCCCACAGATGAAGGTCACTGCCATCGTGGTCTCCACGGCAATGTGAAGCTTTTCGTCATCGTGGGCCCCATAGTACCGGCTGATGACGACACCGGCACCAACAGAGGTACCGGTAAAGAACATGACGATCATGTTGATGATGCTGGTGGTGGAACCTACGGCGGCGAGAGCATGGGAGCCGACAAAGTTTCCAACAACGAGACTGTCCACAGTGTTGTATAGCTGTTGAAAAAGGTTTCCGATCACGAGGGGAACCGCGAACATGATCAGGAGCTTTGTGATGGACCCTGAGGTCATGTCCATGGACTGCTGTTTTTTCCGAGTTTGATTCATATGTTATCTCCCGGGCAGCCATTCAGAAAACGCAGAACGGTCAAGGAATATACAGGATCTGCGAACATGAAGGATAGCTGCTGAAATGATAGAAAAGGTGGACGGGTGACGGGACGAAGAAAAGTCCTGAATATACGTGACAAAATGTTAATTAAAGTCTAAATCAGAATGGATAGAATGTCAATTGATTTTACAACACATAAAAGAATTGTAATTTGTCAGCTTTTTGTCTATTTTTTATCACATCCAAACCTCATACTACTGCTTGCGCGGAAACCTAAAAAATGCTATATTTAACATGATAAATTGCCATTTCTGTCCCCGAGGGAGAAATTCCTGTGTATAAAGGTATTTTCTGATGGACCGAACGATCAGGAGTAAAGATCTGGTGGTCCGACAAGCAGCGACAGAGAAATGGATCATATAAAGAAGAAATCATATAGAAGAGAGGAACATGAATGGTTCATTATTCCCAGGATAAAATCAGAAATTTCTGTATCATTGCCCATATCGACCACGGTAAATCCACGCTGGCGGACCGCATTATCGAGAAGACCGGTCTTTTAACCAGCCGTGAGATGCAGGCCCAGATCCTTGACAATATGGATCTTGAGAGAGAGCGCGGAATCACGATCAAATCCCAGGCAGTCCGCACGGTTTACAAAGCAAAGGACGGCGAGGAGTATATCTTTAACCTGATCGATACCCCAGGTCACGTTGACTTTAACTATGAGGTATCCCGAAGTCTTGCGGCGTGTGACGGTGCGATCCTTGTTGTAGATGCAGCTCAGGGCATTGAGGCCCAGACGCTTGCAAATGTGTATCTTGCCCTTGACCATGATCTTGATGTTGTCCCGGTCATCAATAAGATCGACCTTCCGAGCGCTGATCCGGATCGTGTGGCGGAGGAGATCGAGGACGTGATCGGACTTGAGGCTCACGACGCACCGAGGATCTCTGCAAAGATGGGACTCAATATCGAGGATGTTTTGGAAGCGATCGTCCATAAGATCCCGGCTCCGAAGGGGGATCCGGAGGCACCGCTTCAGGCGCTGATCTTTGACTCACTCTACGATTCCTACCGCGGTGTTATCGTATTCTGCCGTGTGAAAGAGGGAACCGTGAAGAAAGGCACCCCGATCCAGATGATGGCGACGGGAGCTTCCTACGATGTCGTTGAGGTCGGATATTTCGGCGCAGGCCAGTTTATCCCCTGTGATGAGCTCCGGGCCGGCATGGTTGGATACATTACAGCCAGCATCAAGAACGTGAAAGATACCCGCGTGGGTGATACGGTGACGAACCGCTTAAATCCGTGCGCGGCCCCACTTCCGGGATATAAGAAGGTAACACCGATGGTGTACTGCGGACTCTATCCGGCGGATGGAGCGAAATATCCGGAGCTCCGTGATGCTTTAGAGAAGCTGCAGTTAAACGACGCGTCCCTGTTCTTTGAGCCGGAGACATCCATCGCGCTGGGCTTCGGATTCCGCTGCGGATTCTTAGGGCTTTTACACCTGGAGATCATCCAGGAGCGCCTGGAGCGCGAGTACAACCTTGACCTTGTGACGACGGCACCGGGCGTTGTATACCGGATCCACAAGACGAACGGCGAGGTGATCGACCTCACGAACCCGTCCAACATGCCGGATCCGTCCGAAATCGAATATATGGAGGAGCCGATCGTCTCCGCAGAGATCATGGTGACCACAGAATTTGTGGGCGCGATCATGCAGTTATGCCAGGAACGCCGCGGCGTTTACCTCGGCATGGAATATATGGAAGAGACGCGTGCACTCTTAAAGTATGAGCTTCCGTTAAACGAGATCATCTACGACTTCTTTGACGCGCTGAAATCAAGATCCCGCGGTTACGCGTCCTTCGACTACGAGTTGAAGGGATACGAGCAGTCACAGCTTGTAAAACTCGATATCCTGATCAATAAGGAAACTGTGGATGCCCTTTCCTTCATCGTGTTTGAGGGATCCGCTTACGAGCGCGGCAGAAAGATGTGCGAAAAGCTGAAGGATGAGATCCCGAAGCATTTATTCGAGATTCCGATCCAGGCTGCTGTGGGTGGTAAGATCATTGCCCGTGAGACGGTGAGAGCTATGAGAAAGGATGTCCTCGCGAAGTGCTACGGCGGCGATATCTCCCGTAAGAAGAAGCTTCTCGAGAAGCAGAAGGAAGGCAAGAAGCGTATGCGCCAGGTCGGAAACGTGGAGATTCCGCAGAAGGCGTTTATGAGCGTTCTGAAGCTGGACGAGGAGTAAATTAAAATATTGATTCAGATAAAAAGTCCATTTCAGATCGTTCGAAGAAATGGACTTTTTTGCACATAGATGAGGAACTATTATGAAGCTTACAACATTATGCTACATTGAAAAAGATGACAAATACCTGATGATCCATCGTATCAAGAAGAAATACGACGTCAATAAAGACAAGTGGATCGGCATTGGCGGGAAGTTTGAGCGGGGGGAGAGCCCGGAGGACTGCATTTTAAGGGAGACGAAGGAGGAGACAGGCCTGACACTCACAAGCTATAGACTTCGGGGCGTTCTGACTTTCATGTACAATGATGATGATGCCGAAATGGAGTACATTTTCCTCTACACGGCAGATGGCTTTACAGGTGAGCTGGCAGACTGCAATGAGGGGACTCTGGAGTGGGTTCCTAAGACTGAGATCGACAGCCTGAACCTCTGGGAAGGCGACCGGATCTTCCATCGGCTCCTCGACGAGGAAGCACCGTTTTTCTCTTTGAAACTCCGCTACCAGGATGATCTCTTAAAGGAAGCGGTCCTGGACGGAAAGCCGCTGGAGCTTCTTGATCTCCTCGATGAGAATGGAGAACCGTCGGGAGAGGTGAGAGAGCGCACACTGGTCCATCTCAACGGTGACTGGCACCGGACGAGCCATGTCTGGGTCGTAAGAAGACGGGGGGACGGCGGACATGACCTGCTTTTACAGAAGCGGAGCCGAGGGAAGGACTCCTTCGGGGGCTGCTACGATATCTCCAGCGCCGGGCATATTCCGGCGGGACAGGACTATCTGGAGTCGGCGCTCAGGGAGTTGAAGGAAGAACTGGGAATTGCGGCAGAGCCGGAAGACCTGCGGCTTGTCGGGGTCCATGACGGACGCTATGAAGGCGAGTTCCATGGACGGATCTTTAAGAATCATGAGAAGAGTCATGCTTTTTCTTATGAAAAGCCGGTAGAGATCGAAAAACTCAAGCTTCAGAAAGAAGAAGTGGAGTCTGTGAAGTGGATGCGGATCGAGGATGTCCTGGCGGCGGTGAAAGCCCATGATCCGGGATACTGCCTGTTCGAGGACGAGATCGAGATGCTTAGTGAGGTTCTCGCATGAACGGGGGCATGGAATTATATCTGCACATGCCGTTCTGTGTGAGAAAATGCGCTTACTGCGACTTCCTTTCATTTCCGACGGACCAGGAGACCCAGAACCTGTACACGAGGCGGCTCAGGGAAGATATTGACGCCATGGGAAAAAAATACGGGGACATTCCGGTAGATACGATCTTTATCGGCGGCGGAACCCCGTCCGTGCCGGATTCGGCGCTGATTGTCGGGATCATGGAACATGTGCGGAAGGCGTTTCATGTGGCGGAAGGCGCGGAGATCTCCATGGAGGCGAACCCTGGAACCGTGACAAGGGAGAAACTCACAGATTACAGGCGGGCCGGGATCAATCGCCTGAGCTTTGGACTCCAATCAGCAAATGACAGAGAGCTAAAGCTTCTCGGCCGGATCCATACCTGGGCGGAATTCCTGGAGAGCTTCCATCTGGCCCGGGAGTGCGGGTTCACGAACATCAATATCGACCTTATGTCAGCGTTGCCGGGACAGACCCGCGAGTCCTGGAAGGACACCTTAAAGCGGGTCACGGACCTGAATCCGGAACATATCTCGGCGTACAGCCTGATCATTGAGGATGGAACTCCTTTCGGTGAGAAGTACGGGAGCGAAGAGGGACGGAAACTTCTTCCCGACGAGGATTCCGAGAGGGAGATGTACCACGAGACGAAGCGGTTCCTGCGGGACTGTGGGTATGAGCGGTACGAGATCTCAAACTATGCGAAGCCGGGGAGAGCGTGCCGCCACAATATCGGTTATTGGACAGGCTTGCCCTACCTGGGACTGGGACTCGGGGCATCCTCCTACATGGACGGCTGTAGGTTTGCGGTCAATTCCGATATGAAGCAGTATCTGGAAGAAAAGCCGGGGATGTTTACGGATGTGGAAAAGCTCACGAAGAAAGACATGGAGGAGGAATTCTTCTATGTGGGACTACGGATGACAGCGGGGGTGTCCCTCCCGGAGTTTGAGCGGAGGTTCGGGGTGTCCGCGAAGGACGTCTATCCGGGGCTCATGGAAATGTTTGTGGAGGAAAAAGCGGCAGTATTTCAGGGCGACCGGTTCGTTCTGACGGATTATGGACTTGATGTAAGCAATTATATTATGGCGCAGTTTCTGCAGGACTAAAGATCCTGCGGAGACCGCGCTTTTTTTCAGCCGTAGTTTTCGATGTCAGAGATCCTGCGTGGAGTGAAAAAGGGCATGCATGCTGAGAAAAAACAAGTAGATCATAAGCGCAGCTTAAATGGTACAGAGGATAAAAAAGCAGAATACATATATAGATCATGTAAAAAGCATGGTAAAAGTGCATAAAACTACTATCAAAAATGGCAACAATATGATATAATTTATACAATCCGATGAAATGCATGGTTGTACATTTTGCACGGAGAGACTGTATCCAAAAAACAGGGGGATATTATTATGGCTAAGGAAATGATCGCAATGCTTCTTGCAGGCGGCCAGGGTTCAAGACTCTATGCACTGACACAGAAGCTTGCAAAACCGGCAGTCCCTTTCGGCGGGAAATACAGAATTATTGATTTTCCGCTCTCGAACTGCGTAAATTCCGGAATTGATACCGTGGGAATTCTGACCCAGTACCAGCCGATGGTACTGAATGAGTATATCGGAAACGGCCAGCCGTGGGACCTCGACCGTCTTTACGGTGGAGTACATGTGCTGCCGCCGTATCAGAAGGCATCCGGTTCCGACTGGTATAAGGGAACCGCAAACGCAATCTATCAGAACATTCCGTTCATCGAGCGCTACGATCCGCAGTATGTGATCATCTTATCCGGTGATCAGATCTGCAAGCAGGATTACAGTGATTTCCTGCGCTTCCACAAGGAAAAAGGCGCAGAATTCAGTGTCGCGGTTATGGAAGTGCCGTGGGACGAGGCATCCCGTTTTGGTCTGATGGTGGCGGATGGGGACGACCGGATCACAGAGTTTCAGGAGAAACCGAAGAACCCGAAGTCGAATCTGGCTTCCATGGGAATCTATATCTTCAACTGGGATATCTTAAAGAAGTACCTGATCGAGGATGAGGCAGACCCGAATTCCGAGAATGATTTCGGAAACAACATCATTCCGAACCTCTTAAAAGACGGACGGAAGATGTACGCGTACCACTTTGCGGGATACTGGAAGGACGTTGGAACGATCTCATCCCTCTGGGAAGCAAATATGGAGGTTCTTGATCCGGAACACAGCGGGATCGATATCTTTGATGAAAACTGGAAGATCTACAGCCGGAACAGCGGTATGACCGGTCACAAGATCGGCTCCAACGCAGTCGTTGAGAATTCCATGATCACAGACGGATGCCGGATCGACGGAAGTATTAAGCATTCGATCCTGTTCTCCGGTGTCAAGGTAGAAAAGGGAGCAAAGATCGAAGATGCCGTTGTCATGGGCAAAACGGTCATAAAGGCCGGAGCTGTTGTAGAACACTGTATCGTCGCGGAAAATGTTGTGATCGGTGAAAATGCCGTTGTTGGATCCATGCCGAAGGGGGAAGAACACGGCGTTGCGACGATCGGTTCCGGAATCACCATCGGAAAGGGCGCAAAGATCGGCCCGAACGCCATGGTCAATAAAAATGTGGAGGATGGTGAAGAACAATGGTAAATTCCAATGCAAATGCGATCGGTATTATTTTTCCAAACAGTTATGATAATCTGGTGCCGGAGCTTGCGGGTGACCGCCTGATGGCATCGATCCCGTTTGCGGGACGTTACCGGATCATCGACTTCCTGCTTTCCAGTCTCGCAAACTGCGGGATCAGCAATATTGCCATCGTGGTACGGGAGAATTATCATTCCCTGATGGACCATCTGGGCTCCGGACGAGCGTGGGATCTTCTCAGAAAAAACGGAGGCCTCAGTATTTTTCCGCCCTATGCGGAGAAAAATATGAAGGTCTACAGCGGACGCGTTGAGGCACTTGAGAGCATCCTTCCGTATCTGAAAAGCAAAAAAGAAAAGTATGTGATCATGATGGACGCCAATATCGCGGTGGATTTTGATTTCAACGCAATGTTAGCGGAACATATCGAGAGCGGTGCCGATGTGACGGTTGCCTACACAGAGCAGGAGATTCCGGCGGAACTGATCCGCGCAGGTTCCCACGGGGATATGTATTACACGTTAAAGCTTGATGACGGACGCGTGAGACGGATCTTTATGAATTCTGAAATGTGCGGAAAACAGAACCTCTCCATGAATATTTATATTATGGATAGAGAAGCACTGATCGATAAGATCCATGCGGCGTTTGTACGTGGATACTCCTGCTTCGAGCGTGATATCCTTGCACCGCGTCTTGAGAAGTACAATATCCGCGGATATAAATATGATGGATATTACGCGAGGATCTGCGGCTTAAAGAGCTACTTCGATGAGAATATGAAACTTCTCGATGATGAGAATCTGGACGCGCTGTTTACCGGCGGCCAGATCTACACAAAGATCCGTGATGACAACCCGACAAGATATATTAACGGATGTAAGACAAAAAATAACCTTGTGGCTGATGGCTGCGTGATCGAAGGCGATGTGGAGAACTGTGTTCTCTTCCGAGGCGTTAAGATCGCGAAGGGCGCAAAGATCAGAAACAGTGTCCTGATGCAGGATACGGTGGTGAAAGCAGGCGCACGGCTG
>ERZ773204.1107-NODE-1107-length-21994-cov-6.476594_pt1 | contig 21994 bp, 20 predicted proteins | sample MGYA00581007_ERZ773204 | MGnify/ENA primary metagenome ERZ773204 (study PRJEB29015, sample SAMEA2737757) | human gut metagenome | biome: human gut; feature: human-associated habitat; material: faeces | place: China | collected 2012 ... | reverse complement strand
GAAAAGCAAATCTTTCTGCGCTGTAGCCTGGTAACACTTGTGCCGCGCCGTTAATCGCACGGTCATTACCAAAAATGTGCAACGGATGAGTAATCTCAAATCCGTACCCTTCCATCCGGCTAAAAAGATCGCCGACGTTGAAATGATCGGGATGAGTATGGGTAAACAGAAGCGACCTGATTTCAGTTGTATCCATGTCGTCGCGCAGCAGCTGTTGGCTAAATTCCGGCGCGACGTCAATCAACAGTTGATCATCAATAATCGCGGAAGAGTGTGTACGAATGTTTTTTCCCTTACGTATACGGGCTTGCTGACAGTGCTCACAACGGCAAAAAGGATTGGGGATCCCTTCAGATGCAGCGGTTCCCAGAAAATGAATTTTCATGTTTCCCTCTTACTCAAAACAGAGTGTTGTTTTTTGAACGAAAATGTAATGAAACGTAATTGGAACGTGTCAATTATTATCTTGCAAACTCAAGCCAACAACGATCTTTTTCTTTAAAAGTGATCCTCTTCAAAGATTTAAAAATTTATATTTATTTTTCAATATATTGAAATTTTAACTCATGTGTATGAGTCGTGTGGTGTTGAGAAGTGGTTATAAGGATGTGTTGATAAAATACACTTTTTTATTTTGTAACGTTCAAATTATCTTGCTGAAGATAGTTTTCTGATGAGCGCAGTGCTAGCATAAAAGCATTAGGGGAGTGATGTAAAAATGCCAACTATCAAAGACATAGCAAGAATTGCCGGTGTGTCGCATGGGACTGTCTCAAATGTGCTCAATGGCAGAGGAAATGTAAGCGTTGAGAAGATTGAAGCGGTTCAACGTGCGGCCCAAGAAGTTGGCTATCAGTTAAATGCGCAGGCTCAATCATTGAGAGCTAGCAAAAGTCAGGGAGTGGCCTTGATTCTGCCAGGCATCAATGCGGAACGTTACTATCAACTTTATCGGGGATTACACCAGGTCTTGCAACCTTCACTCTGCGAACCGATTGATCTTTACCTGACTAATGATTTGCCTAATCTGGAACTGGATATTTTACAAACGCTGGCGGCAAAGTCTTACCAGGCTATTGTCACTGTGAGTTGCTTGGATAACAGCCAGCCCTATTACGACATGCTCAGGCTCTCCCCGGAGAATGTGTTTTTTGCGTATCGTCAGCCCGCCAGTGCAGTTTGTTATTTTAGCCTTGACTACGTGACCGCAGGGGAAGAAGCTGCAAGGAGGGCACTGCAGCAGCACCCGGGTCATATTGGTGTTTTCTGTGAACCGCTGGAATTTTCCCACAGCGCGCGCTTTACTCAAGCGATACAAATGGTATGCCGAAAGTTAAGCCTGCACACAAAGCTTACAATTATACCCGCGCATGCCAGTGAAGTTAACACTGTCGCGTTTGAATTTTTCCAAGGGGTCATACCCGATCTGTTTATTGTTCAGGACAGTGAGAAGACGCGCGCACTGACGCAGGCGGCTTGGTTTGGAAGTTCTCAGCCCTGCCCGCCGATAGTACAACTGAGTGACAATCTTCCTGCATCTTTTGATGGAATCACCAGCTATCAGATGGATTATGCCCGCCTGGGAACAACTATTGCTGCATGTATTCGCCAACCCAAAAGTAAAAAGAAGCACCATATTCTGACGAATTGCGGTTTTTCTTGGAATGGACAATGCGCTCCGTCTCATGAGACCGAGACGACACTGAATATGTTAATTTTGCCCAGCCCTTCGACCGATGCGCTGAAGAAATTGTTACCCCACTTTTATCGTCAGACCGGCATTAAGGTTAATCTTGCGGTTTATCCGTATGATGAAGTTTTTGAAATTCTCTCTCATCTTCACTTGCACCCTTATTACGATTTACTGCGAATCGATATGGCGTGTTTTCCCTGGTTTGCAGAAAAAACATTATTACCGCTGGAATCGGTCTCCCCTGAGCTCCCGTTATTGCTGGATAACTTCTCTGAGCAACTTCAACAGTACTTCAGCCTGGTGAATGGGACTGCATGGGCAATTCCCTTTGATGCCAGTATGCAGCTTCTGTTTTATCGACGAGATCTGTTTGAAGATGCAACGATTAAACGGATGTTTTATGAATCCACAGGAAAAGAGTTAACTCTACCAGAGAATTTCGCACAATTTGATGAGATTGCTACTTTCTTTAGTCAACGGCATCAGCCAAAAAATAAACAGCGTCCAATGGGAACTGCGGTAACGTTGGGCAGTTCAGGACTTATTGCCACTGAGTACTTGCTGCGTTACTACGCGTTAGGTGGGCGATTGGTGCGTGAAGGCGAGCCGATACAACTTGATACTTCGCTTGCTGCCGTTGCACTCGAAGAATATCTACAACAGTTGCCTGTTGCCGTGAATATTGCCGGTGAGTGGTGGAACGATGCTGTTAAACAGTTTGAGTGTGGAAATCTCGCCATGCTGATTATGTATCTCAATTTGTTTAACGATGTTGCGCATACGACCATCGCTCCCACGATCGGCTATGCTCCCGTTCCAGGGCAGCTTCCACAATTGGGTGGTGGTTCTATTGGAATGTCTCGCTACAGTAAGAAGAAAAAACAGGTTGAGCAGTTTTTTCATTGGCTTTATTCCGATGAAATTTCGCGTCATCTGGTTCTGTTGGGGGGCAACAGCGCTTGGTCTGGAATATGTCACGATCAAAACGTTCTCAATCTCTACCCGTGGTTTAATTTACTGAATGAAAAAGGCATGAAGGGAATACGTGAGTCTCAGGGAAGTCAAGGTGAGCCTTTTAACCTGCGTCAGGCAGAGATTATCATTGGGCAAGGGGTGACGAATGCGATTAACGGCATTATGAACGTCAATCAGGCTGTGGAATATATCAATGCACGGATCAGAAACGAAACGGGGGCCTGAAAATGTGACACCTCGAGCCTGTCCATCATTCGGTGTAAATGTCTTTCTCAGAAGTGACCGTCAGGGCGGTCACCGAATTCGATAATAAAGCGACTCATTACTATCCGCCAGTCCTGAAGTGGCATCGTCCATTTCTGTGAGGCTGACTGGATAGCCAGCCTCATCACTTTTTTCACCGATTCATCTGTCGGGAACACTTTCCGTTTCTTTATCGCATGTCTGATGACGCTATTCAGCGATTCGATTGCGTTAGTGGTGTAGATAACCTTGCGGATCGCCTCCGGGTACACAAAGACGGTGGCAACATTCGGCCAGTTTGCCCGCCAGCTGCGACTTATCTGCGGGTACCGTGCATCCCATTCCTTCCCGAACGCATCCAGCGCCTGCAACGCGCCTTCTTCCGTGGCTGCGCGGTAAACCTGTTTCAGATCACGGGTTACCGCTTTATAGTCTTTCCACGCCAAGAACCGCAGGCTGTTGCGTGCCATGTGTACTATGCACAACTGGATCTGCGTCTCCGGGTAGACGGCATTAATCGCTTCCGGGAAGCCTTTCAGGCCGTCCACACAGGCGATAAGGATATCGTTCAGCCCGCGATTTTTCAGTTCCGTCAGTACATTCAGCCAGAACTTTGCACCTTCATTTTCGGCCAGCCACATACCTGGCAGCTCTTTCTGACCATCAAGGTTAATACCCAGAGCCAGGAACACCGCTCTGTTGATAACCCGGCTGTCCTGCCGTACTTTCAGGACAATACATTCAAGATAAACAATGGGATAAATCGCATCCAGAGGACGGTTTTGCCATTCTACAACCTGGTCGATTGCGGCATCGGTGACTTTCGATATCAGCGCCGGAGAGACGTCTGCATCGTACATTTCTTTGAAGACTGAGGTAATTTCGCGGGTAGTCATCCCTCTGGCATACAGCGCCAGGATCTGGTTGTCCATGCCGGTAATGCGGGTCTGATTTTTCTTCACCAGTTGTGGTTCGAAGGAACCATCACGATCACGTGGAGTACGTAATTCCATCGGCCCGTCGGTAGTGGTGACGGTTTTCGTGGAATAGCCATTACGGGAGTTGGTTCCCGATTTGGGCTGATTTTTTTCATGTCCCAGATGGTGAGTCAGTTCAGCGTTGAGAGCAGCCTCAACACTGATTTTCTTGAGCAGGCGATCGAACTGACTGAGATCTTCAGGGGTTTTGAGATTTTTGGCCAGTTCGTTAGCCAGAGCCTGCAATTGTTTGTCGTCCATAATTTAACCTTCATTTGATGTTGAATTGAACATATCAAAATCAGGCAATTACACAAATATATGTACAGGCTCGCACCTGGGCTTGCCTGACTGACCGCAGGCCGGCGACGACAAGGTGGAAAAGTTCGGCGTGTGGCTCTGGCGGCAACGATCCCGCGAAGGGCGGACGGTGCTTGAGCTGTTGAACGTAAGCATGCGGGCAAACCATCTTGCGCGACTATGCCGGATGCCACCTATGCGGCAGCAGCTCTGCAATCTCACTAGCTCGCTGCGTCGGCAACCGTCTCAGCACATCCTTGAGATAGGCATACGGATCGTGCCCATTATTACGGGCCGACTGGATCAAACTCATGATCGCAGCAGCGCGCTTGAGCATGCGAACCCGCGCCGAGCATTTGAGAAGGCAACGGGATGAACGCTGGCTGGATAGCCGTGGTTTTCTGGGTAAGCAGGCGAATCCATTTGTGGACGAGGTTGGCATTGAGGCTGTAGCCCAAGGCGATGTTTGCGATGGAGGCACCGGGTTCAGAACACTCCTGAATGACCTGGGCCTTGAAAGATTTGCTGTAGGTACGGCGCTGAGGGCGCATGGAAAATCCGCTTGATGGGCCATGGCCTTCGGCGGCGGTGTCGGGAAGGTGTGTTGGCCGGACGGATACTGTTGAACTACGTTGTCTGGGGCAACGGAAGTGTTTCGGCCCGACTCTGGAACGCGATCCGCAGCGACGACTGGGCAATTCCGCACGTTGGCCTGAGCAGCCTCGGGGAAATCGTCGTCTGGGCGCGCCCAGACGAGTTTCCGCCAAGGAACATGCAGACAAGCAAGGGGCTGCGGGCACTCGGCTACAACGTGAGGATCGGTGTTTGATCGAGGCGCCTGTGGCACACGCAGGCTGACGAGCCAGGCGCTGTCCATTGCCTGATCAGGCCGCCCCCCTGTGCCTTGCCTGAGCAGTTGACCTGCATCAATGGGGCGGGAGAACGCTGCACATTGACTCTTGAAGTTATTCATAGTAGGTCTAATATTACAAAGTATTGCAAGGATTTCCTTGGCCGGAACCGCAAAGCGACGCGATTGGAGAGGGTGAGATGAAAGCGCACCTACAGGTGATTTTCACGCTCGATGAATTGGCTGCGTACTTGAAAGTCGGCAAGCGGACGCTTTATCGGCTCGCCGCACACGGGGAAATTCCGGCTTTCAAGGTGGGCGGGACGTGGCGGCTTCGTCAAAGTGAAATCGATCAGTGCATCAATGATCAGACCCGAGCCGGAGCAAAGAAGGAGGTGATGCGCAAGCGTGAACAGCAGAAGTCATCCGAGCAGCCCGTGTCGCCTGGGCGCACTGCCCGTCGCAGCAGGCAAAGGGCTTGAGTAACTCGTTTTCCAATTTTTCTGGAGGTATGACATGGACATCGATTTCAAGAAGTTGGCTCCCTGGAACTGGTTCAAGAACGAGCAGCAAGAGCAGCAGACCGCCTCTTCCCTGCCGGTGCAGCGCAATGACCTGCCAGCGGCGAGCGGGCCAGTCAGCCCGATCCTGCAACTGCATCGGGAAATCGACCGGCTGTTCGATGACGCATTCCGGGGCTTCGGTTTTCCGGCGTTGAACATGCCGCAGTGGCCATCCGATTGGTCGGGCATGCTGAAGCCGGCCCTGGACATCCAGGAAACCGACAAGCAGTACAAGATTGCCCTGGAAGTGCCCGGTGTCGAGGAGAAGGACATCCAGATCACCCTCGACAACGACGTGCTGATGGTGCGTGGCGAGAAGCGCCAGGAACAGGAGAAGAAGGAAGGTGGCTTCCACCGTGTGGAGCGCTCCTACGGCAGCTTTCAGCGTGCCTTGAACCTGCCTGACGACGCCAACCAGGATTCGATCAAGGCATCGTTCAAGAACGGGGTGCTCACGGTCACGATCGACAAGCGCGAGGTCAGCGCGCCGAAGCAGGGACGCTCGATCCCGATCAACGGCTGACGTCGCCGGCTCGTTCGTCACAAGAAAAACCCGGCCCGAGACGAGGTGTCGCGGCTCGCGATGCCTCGTCGCCTCAACCTTTTCAACCTTCTAAGGAGCATCAGCATGGCCAGAAAACAATGCCAGGTCTGCGGCCAACCCGCCACCGTGCGGGTGGAAGCCAATCTCAACGGTCGTCACAGCACCATGCTGTTGTGCGACGACCATTACCGGCAATTAGTGCGCCAGCAAAAGCGCACCGTTTCGCCGCTGGAAGCCTTGTTCGGTTCGCGCAGCGGCCTGTTCGAGGACTTCCTCGGCAGTGACTTCTTCCGCATCGGCGACGACGCGACGCCAGTTGCCGCCGATACCGATGACGTGGTCGATGCCTCGTTTGGCGAGCCCGCCGCCGCAGGTTCGGGTGCGCCGCGCCGTCGCGGCAGTGGGCTGGCCAGCCGCATCAGCGAACAGTCGGAAGCCTTGTTGCAGGAGGCCGCCAAACACGCTGCCGAATTTGGCCGCTCCGAGGTGGATACCGAACATCTGCTGCTGGCGCTGGCCGACAGCGACGTGGTCAAGACCATCCTGGGTCAGTTCAAGATCAAGGTCGATGACCTCAAGCGGCAGATCGAGTCTGAGGCCAAGCGCGGGGACAAGCCCTTCGAGGGCGAGATCGGCGTGTCGCCGCGCGTGAAGGATGCGCTCAGCCGCGCCTTCGTGGCCTCCAATGAACTCGGCCATTCTTATGTCGGTCCAGAGCATTTCCTGATTGGTCTGGCCGAGGAAGGCGAAGGGCTGGCCGCCAACCTGCTGCGCCGCTACGGCCTGACGCCGCAGGCGCTGCGCCAACAGGTCAGCAAGGTGGTCGGCAAGGGCGCCGAGGATGGACGCGCTGAGACGCCGACCAACACGCCAGAACTCGACAAGTACTCGCGCGACCTGACCAAGATGGCGCGCGACGGCAAGCTCGACCCGGTGATCGGCCGCGCGCAGGAGATCGAAACCACCATCGAGGTGCTGGCCCGGCGCAAGAAGAACAACCCGGTGCTGATCGGCGAGCCGGGTGTGGGCAAGACCGCCATCGTCGAAGGGCTGGCGCAGCGCATGGTGGCGGGTGAAGTGCCCGAGACCTTGCGCGACAAGCGCCTGGTGGAACTCAACATCAACGCCATGGTGGCCGGCGCCAAATATCGCGGCGAGTTCGAGGAGCGCGTGCAGAAGGTGCTGAAGGAGGTGACCGAGCACCAGGGCGAGCTGATTTTGTTCATCGACGAGGTGCACACCATCGTCGGTGCCGGCCAGGGCGGTGGCGAAGGCGGGCTGGACGTGGCCAACGTGTTCAAACCGATGATGGCGCGCGGTGAACTCAACCTGATCGGCGCCACGACGCTGAACGAGTACCAGAAATACATCGAGAAGGATGCCGCACTGGAGCGGCGCTTCCAGCCGGTGACGGTGCCCGAGCCGACGGTGGCCCAGACCATCATGATTCTGCGCGGCCTGCGCGACACCTTCGAGGCGCACCACAAGGTCAGCATCTCCGAGGACGCGATCATCGCGGCGGCCGAGTTGTCCGACCGCTACATCACGGCGCGCTTCCTGCCGGACAAGGCGATCGACCTGCTCGACCAGGCGGCCGCGCGCGTGAAGCTGTCGGCCACGGCCCGGCCGGTGGCCGTGCAGGAGCTGGAGTCCGAACTGCACCAGCTGCGGCGTGAACAGGATTACGTGGCCGCGCGCAAGCAGTACGACCAGGCCGCCGAGCTCGGCAAGCGCATCGAAGCCAAGGAGGCCGAGCTCAAGAAGCTCGTCGAGAACTGGGAGCGGGAGCGGGCCTCCGGCAGTGCAGAGGTCAAGGCGGAACACGTGGCGCAGATCGTCTCGCGCCTGACCGGCATCCCGGTCAACGAGTTGACGGTGGAAGAGCGCGAAAAGCTGCTGCACTTGGAACAACGGCTGCACGAGCGCCTGGTGGGACAAGACGAGGCGGTCCGTGCCGTGGCCGATGCCGTGCGGCTGTCCCGCGCCGGCCTGCGCGAAGGCAGCAAACCGGTGGCTACCTTCCTGTTTCTGGGCCCGACCGGGGTGGGCAAGACCGAGCTCGCCAAGGCATTGGCCGAATCGATCTACGGCGATGAGCACGCCCTGTTGCGCATCGACATGTCGGAATATGGCGAACGCCATACCGTGGCGCGGCTGGTGGGCGCGCCTCCGGGCTATGTCGGTTACGACGAAGGCGGTCAGCTCACCGAGAAGGTGCGGCGCAAGCCCTACAGCGTGCTGCTGCTCGACGAGATCGAGAAGGCACACCCTGACGTCTACAACATCCTGCTGCAAGTGTTCGACGACGGTCGCCTCACCGACGGCAAGGGCCGGGTGGTGGATTTCACCAACACCATCATCATCGCCACGTCCAACCTGGGTTCGGACATCATCCAGCGACGGCTGAAGGCGCGTGGGGCGGCCGACGAGGAGTACGAAAAGACCAAGGCCGAGGTCATGGACGTGCTGCGCGGCCACTTCCGGCCCGAGTTCCTCAACCGCATCGACGAGATCATCGTCTTCCATGCGCTGGGCAAGGAGGAGATCCGCCACATCGTCGGCCTGCAGCTCGATCGCGTGGCGCGCAGCGCCGCCAGCCAGGGCGTGACGCTCACTTTCGATCAGACGCTGATCGACCATTTCGCGGAAGAAGGCTACAAACCCGAGTTCGGTGCGCGTGAACTCAAGCGCCTGATCCGCAGCGAGCTGGAAACTGCGCTGGCGCGCGAGATGCTCGGTGGCGGCATCGGCAAGGGCGATCACGCCAGCGCACGCTGGGACGACAAGGCCGAACGCGTGGTGTTCGAACGCAAAGAGCCACCGCAGACCCCGGCCGAGCCGGAGCAGCCGGATGCCGCGAAGGCGACCGAGACGCCGCACGGCGACGCTGGCAAAGGCTCGCGCAAGAAGAAGTCGGCGAGCGACGCATCTTGATGGCGGGCGAGGCTGCCGTGTCCGACCCCATCGGCCTGGCATGGGCAGCCTCCCTGGCCTCGATCGCGGTGGCGTTCGTGGCCGCGGGTCACGCGGTCGTCTACAAGCGTGATCCGCGGTCGACCACGCCGTGGGGGCTGCTCATCAGCGGCGGCACTGCCCTCCCGCTCGCTGGCCATCCGTTTGCGTGACGGTGCGGCCCGTCTGTTCACCTGATCCTCTGGCAACTCGACTTTCGAGGAACACAGCCCATGGAAAAAAAGAATCAATGGAATACCGGCTACTGGATCGTTGCCCTCCTGCTGTTGTTGAGTTTGCAGAGCTACTGGCAGACGGCGAAAACCGTCGAGCCGGTGCCCTACAGCGAGTTCGAGAAGGCGCTGGCCGAGGGGCGCGTGGCCGAAGTGCTGGTGTCGGATCGTACGGTGACCGGGCGCCTGAAGTCGCCGGACAGCCGGGGCAAGACGACGATCGTGGCAACGAGGGTCGAACCCGATCTTGCCGATCGCCTGTCGAAGTACGACGTGCCCTATGCCCGCGTGTTGGAGAGCACCTGGCTGCGCGATGTGCTGTCGTGGATCCTGCCAGCGGTAGCCTTCTTTGGCGTCTGGTTCTTCCTGTTCCGCCGCTTCGCCGAGAAGCAGGGCATGGGCGGGTTTCTCAACATCGGTAAGAGCCGCGCCAAGGTGTTCGTGGAAAAGAACACCGGTGTGACGTTCGCCGATGTCGCGGGGGGGGATGAGGCCAAGGCGGAGCTGGTCGAGATCGTCGATTTCCTGAAGAATCCGCAGGACTATGGCCGTCTCGGGGCGCGCATTCCCAAGGGCGTGTTGCTGGTCGGCCCACCGGGCACCGGCAAGACATTGCTGGCCAAGGCTGTTGTCGGCGAGGCGGCGGTGCCCTTCTTCTCCATCTCCGGATCAGAGTTTGTCGAGATGTTCGTCGGCGTGGGTGCGGGCCGCACGCGCGGCGTCGGCGGCCACGACGAGAGCGAGCAGACCCTCAACCAACTGCTCACGGAGATGGACGGCTTCGACAGCTCGGTCGGGCTGATCATCCTCGCCGCCACCAACCGCCCCGAAATCCTCGACCAGGCTCTGCTGCGTGCCGGCCGCTTCGACCGCCAGGTGCTGGTGGACCGGCCCGACAAGAAGGGGCGGCTGGACATCCTGAAGGTTCATGTCAAGAAGGTGACGCTGGCCCAGGATGTAGACCTCGAACAGGTAGCCGCACTGACCACGGGCTTTTCCGGCGCGGACCTCGCCAATCTGGTCAACGAGGCGGCGCTGGCGGCGAGGAGACGCCGTGCGTCCGCCGTGGAATTGCAGGACTTCACCGCGACCATCGAGCGCATCGTGGCGGGCCTGGAAAAGAAGAGCCGCGTGCTCAATCCCAAGGAGCGGGAAACCGTGGCCCATCACGAGATGGGCCATGCGCTGGTGGCGCTGGCGCTGCCCGAAACCGACCCCGTACACAAGATCTCGATCATCCCGCGCGGCATCGGCGCGCTGGGCTACACCTTGCAGCGCCCCACCGAAGACCGCTTCCTGATGACGCGTACCGATCTCGAGCACAAGATCGCCGTACTGCTGGGCGGGCGTGCCGCCGAAAAGCTGGTGTTCGGCGAGTTGTCTACCGGGACGGCGGACGATCTGGCGCGAGCCACCGACATCGCCCGCGACATGATCACCCGCTTTGGCATGGACGAGGGCCTGGGCTACATCGCCTTCGAGGCGCAGCGGCCCCGCTTTCTCGATACACCGGAACTGGCCCACGGCGGTTGCCGGGTGGCCGAATCGACCCAGGCGCGCATCGATCAGGCTATCCGCGACATCGTGATGGGCGTGTTCGAGCGCGCCTACCGGATTCTCGACATCAACCGCGCGGTGCTGGAGCGCTGTGCGCGCGAGCTGCTGGCGCGGGAAACGCTCGACGAAAGCGATATCCGTCAATTGACTCAAGGACTTGTTCGGAACTGAAAACAGTAGTAGGTGCCATTCAGAGTAAACCGACGGCTCTGTTCAGTGCGTCATCCAATTCGTCGGCATTGTTCAAGGAGAACCGATATGTCTGCATTGACTCCGTGGGACCCCTTCCGGGAACTGGATGAATTGCAAAACCGCCTGGCGACGATGTTCGGACGAATACCCCAGCGACAGGGCGCCCGTACCGGCAACGAAGCCATGACCACGGCGGACTGGGCACCAATGGCGGACATCAGCGAGGATGAGAACGCATTCCTCCTCAAGCTGGATCTGCCGGAGGTCCCCAAGGATGCCGTGCGCGTCAGCGCGGAAAACGGTGTGCTCACCATCAGCGGCGAGCGCAAACTGGAAAAAGAGGAGCAGGGCAAGAAGTTCCACCGCATCGAACGTGCGTATGGCCGCTTTGTGCGCAGCTTTGTCTTGCCTGACAACGTTGATCCGACCAAGGTGACGGCTTCCATGAAAGACGGCGTACTGGAAGTGCGGCTTGTCAAGGCCGAGCAAGCCAAACCGAAACAGATTGAAATCTCAGTCAACTAACTTCAATCAGGAGCCCAAGATCATGAATATCAAACAGCCACAATACACCTTCTCCGCACTTGCCCTGGCGGTCGTCGTCGGACTGAGCGGACCGGCTCTGGCCCAATCGGCGGCAGGTTCTAGCCCAGGTGCTGCAGCACCCTCTGCCGCATCCAAGGCGGCACAGCCACAGGTAGATGACAAGGCCGCCCGGGAAGCCGATAAAAAGCGTGCCGAGCTCACTCAAGACGCCATCACGGCGCTCACCAAGACCCAGGAGGCTTTGACCCTCCTTGATGCAAAGAAGACCAAGGAGGCGCTTGCTGCGCTGGAACTGGCCAGCGGAAAGCTGGAACTGGTATTGGCACGCGACGCCAAACTTGCTTTGGCGCCGGTCGATGTACGCGTCATCACCCACGATATCCACGCCAACGTGGAATCGGTAAAGAAAGCGGTCAAGTTGTCTCGGGAGTTGTTGGGTGATGGCGAGGTGCAAAAGGCCCGGCCCATCGTTGCCAATCTGGCCAGCGAAATCGTAATCCAAACCGACAACCTTCCGATGGCAACGTACCCGGCAGCGATCAAGTCGGCCGCACGGCTCATCGACAGCGGCAAGATCGACAACGCCAAAGCGGAACTCGCCCGAGCACTGAACACGCTGGTGGTGACCTCGGTCGCCTTTCCTCTGCCCGTGCTACGGGCCGAAGCCGCGATGGCAAAAGCTGAAAAGCTGGCCGAGACCGACAGGCGCGATGCCAAGCAGAACGAGGAGCTCAGCACCTTGCTGTCGTCCGTGCGCACGGAGATCGAGATGGCGCAGATCCTGGGTTATGGCAAGAAGGCGGACTTCAAACCCATCTTCGATCAGGTGAAGTCCATTGAGCAAAAGTCGGCTGGTGGCAAAAGCGGCAAGGGATGGTTCGACGAGTTGAAGACGCGCATCCAAAAGCTGTTTTGAGGTGATGAAGGGGCTGACTGCTCTGTCGGTCAGTCTCGCGATGTTCGCATTCAGCCCCAATAGATTCGCCTATTTTCACTATCTCATACGAGGCATATCACCATGAATGAGCAAACACCGAATCCCAATGCGACGAACGAAGGAATAAACGAACAGGCCGCGGTAAGCAGCCTTCCTGTCAGTCCAGAGTCCAAGCCTGAAGTCGTCACGGAGGTACAGCCTGAGGTTCAGAAAGAAACGGACTCGCAGGCGGCAGACAAACGTAAACAAGTCCTCGATGAGGCAGTCTCGGCCTTGTCGCTGACCAAATCAGCGCTGGCCGCACTTGACGGCAAGGACACTGCACGCGCATTGGCAACGCTGGCCGAAGTGACGGGAAAGCTGGAGCTGATCGTCGCGCGCGAACCCACGCTCGCCCTGGCCGGCGTTGATGTGCGCACCATCGTGCACGACTTGTTCGCCAACACGGAAACCATTGAGGCGATGACCGACGAGGCGCTGGATGCCCTCAAACATGGCGAGGTGCAACAGGCTCGCCACGTGCTGGCTTTGCTGGCCAGTGAAATCGTGATCACGGTCACCAACATCCCTTTGGCGTCCTATCCCGCAGCCGTGAAGGCAGTCGTGCCGCTGATCGATCAGGGCAAGATCGAAGAAGCCAAAGCCGCGCTGCAGTCAGCGCTCAGCACGCTGGTCGAGGAGCGCAGCGTGCTTCCGCTGCCCGTCCTGCGTGCGAAGCTGCTCCTGAAGCGCGCCGAGCCTCTGGTAGAAGATGGTCAGCGCAGCGAAGCATCCAATGAGCGCCTGGAGACATTGTTGAACGAAGCCCGGCAGCAGTTGGAAATGGCAGAACTGCTGGGCTATGGAAAAAGGAAGGACTTTGAGCCCCTGTACGCTGAACTCAAGAAAATCAAGGAAAAGACGGGAGGGGGAGGCTTCGGAAAAGGCTGGCTCGATGAAGTCAAGGCAAAACTGTCCAGGTTGTTCTGAAACCGCTGGAGAGGGGGCGCATAGTGCCCCCTCTCTTGTCCCATGAGTGTTTGATTTTTTATTTTGTATAGATCTTTAGGAGATATTGCATGAACACAGACACCATCGCCAATTCCAATGCGGATGACCCCACCAAAGCACTGTGTTCGCTGAGCCAAAATTGGTGGCTTTTTGTGCTGCGCGGTGTCTTGGCATTGATTTTTGCAGCCCTCGCGTTCTGGATGCCACAATCGGCTCTGTTGGCCATGACCATCATGTTCGGCGCATTTTCCTTGGTCAATGGCGCGTTCAACTTGTTTGCAGCGGTGCGCCATATCCAGAAAAAAGAGCGCTGGGGCTGGCTGCTGTTCAGCGGCATTGTCGGCATACTTACGGGCGTCGTCGTCCTGGTTGCTCCTTGGGTCGCCACGATAGTCTTGGCTTCTTTTTTATGGGCTAGCGTGGGCTTCTGGGCGATTTTCACCGGTGTGCTGGAGATATCCGCCGCCGTTCGGCTGCGTCGGGAAATCAAGGGTGAAATCTGGCTTGCCCTCAGTGGACTGCTCTCGATTATCCTTGGTGCTATCGTCTTGTGGATATTTTTTACCCGTCCGGTCGAGTCATTCGTGGCCGCAGGCTGGCTGTTGGGTTTCCATGCGGCAGTCTATGGCGTCACGCTTTTGTTCTTGAGTTGGAGTCTTCGCAAAACGCGCCTGGGGTAAGAGCGTGCCAAACCAAAATCTATGGATATGAGCATCCTCGATTCATGCCTCCATAGAAATGACATCGAAGGAGTCATACATGCAGATACAATATAGCTATCGAGCTATCGACAAAGAGTTTCATGAACCTTGGCAGAGAGCTTTGGGAAATGTGATCGAGCACGCCCTCAAGCCATTGCTCGACAAACACACTAAAGATTCAGCGCGACTTCAAATCGTCCTTGATCGCGACAAGATCAAGCGGCAATTTCTGGCCAGTGGCTATATGCACCTGCCCGGCAAAAAGATTGTCAGCGTTACTGCATCACATGACGAGCTGACGCCCCTCGCGCAGATGCTCGCACAGTCGTTGTTCCGTCAGGCCAAGAAGCATTTTGACCGACTGCATGCTCAGGATCAAATCAAGCGCAAAGCACGACGCGAGCGCTTGCGCGAGCTCAAGGTGCGGATTGCCGCAAAACCCGCATCAGCCGCCCATGAGGCCGAGGTGACCCGAATGCCTCTACTGTCGAAACTTGAGGCTGTCGCAAGGCGTGAGCTGGCTTATCTGCGGGCCGTCGGCGATTTACCGCGCGATTATCCGACGCTGCGCGACGTGGTGGATGAAGCGATTGTCCGAGCTAAGGTGGAATGGCAATCCGTGCCGGGGGAAAAAGAGGCTTACACCGGTCTTTTGAAGCATCTGTTCGCCGTCCTGGATAACGAAGTGGCAAGCAGCCGGCAATTTGGCGAATTCGTTTCTCTGGACGCGCCGGTCGAACCGGATGCCCAAGACGTGGCCGAGGCCATGGTGGAAGAGGAAATCTTCGAATTTTATCAGCACGATGACACACTCAAGCTGGCCGATATTTTCGCTGGCAGTCAGCATCCCGATGTCGCAACGATCGCGGAACAGGAGGAGCTGATTGATCGGTCGAGCGAGTTCGCTTTTGCATTTGACCTGCTGAAGGACATGCCGCGTTTGTGGCGGCGCATTTTTCTGCTTATCCGTGTGGACGGGCTGAATGCCAGCAGCGTCTCTGAAATCCTGCTGATTCCTAGTAAGGAAGATGCTGTCCGAAGGTGGCTCATGCAGGCCGAAGCATTCATCGCTGCTCATCTGGAAGAGGCCGGAGTAAGCAAAAACGGGAACGATTGGCTCCAAGGCGTTGATTGGTCGGCATTGTCTGTGACCCGAAGCGAGGCAGCCTCACTGTGGTCCAAGGAGGCGAACCATGAAGAATGATCTTCACCTCGTCTGCCCGCATTGCCAGTCCATCAACCGCGTACCGACTGCGAAGCTATCGGAACATCCCAACTGTGGCCGCTGCCAGCAGCCCTTGTTCACGGGCGAGCCCATCGAGTTGACCACGGCGACGTTCTCGCGCCACGTGGAGCGCAGCGATCTGCCGCTGCTGGTCGATTTCTGGGCGCCATGGTGCGGGCCGTGCAAGATGATGGCGCCACAGTTCCAGCAAGCGGCGCACCAGCTCGAACCGAGGATCCGGCTGGCGAAGGTGAATACCGAGGCTGAGCCCCACCTGGCCGCGCAGTTCGGTATCCGCAGCATCCCGACGCTCGCCCTGTTCCAGGGTGGGCGGGAGATCGCCCGTCAGGCCGGCGTGATGGGCGCGCAGGACATCGTGCGCTGGACGTCGACGCAAGTGGGACGCTGACCGATGCAGGGCTTGCTCGGCACTACACTAATCCTGCTGGCGGCTTGCAGCCTGGCGGCGATGGCGACGGCGGCGTTCAGAGTGCCCGCCTTGCTGGGGTATCTCTCTGTCGGCGTTGTACTGGGCCCCTCAGTCATCGGCGTGATCGCGCCGGGGGAGACGCTGAGCTTTCTGTCCGAGCTGGGCGTGGCGCTGCTGTTGTTCATGGTCGGACTGGAATTCTCCCTCGGAGACTTCTGGCTCGCCCGCAGGACGGTGCTGATGGCGGGCGCTCTGCAGATGATCGCCGTGGCCCCGCCGCTGATCCTGCTATTGATGTGGCTGGGGCAGCCCGGCCAGAGCGCCGCGCTGCTCGGCACTGCGGCGGCCATGTCGTCCACGGCGCTGGTCAGCCGACAACTGGCCGACCAAGGCGAGCTCACCACCCGCCACGGACGCAGTGCCATCGCCGTGCTGGTCTTTCAGGACCTGGCCAGCGTGCCCCTGCTGGCCTTGCTGGCGATCTGGGCGCGCGGCGAGTCGCCGAAGATCGAGCATGTGCTGCTCGAAGTATTCGGTGTGCTGCTGCTGTTCGCGGCAGCGGCCCTCGCCTCGCGCCGTCTGTTGCATGGCCTGCTGGGCTGGGTGGCACGGCGGGGCCACGAGGAATCGTTCGTGCTCGTCTCCTTGTGCGTGGTGGTGGCTGCCGCCGCCGCTGCGCACGCGGTCGGCGTATCCGCCGCCCTGGGGGCCTTCCTCGCCGGGATGGTGCTGGGCGAGAGCGACTTCCGGCACCACATGGAAAGCCACCTCAGGCCGTTTCGCGATGTGTTGTCGGGCGTGTTCTTCGTGACCATCGGCCTGCAACTGGACGCAGCACAGATTCTTTCGGCACCGCTGGCGGTGCTGGCGTGGCTGGTGGTGCTGGTACCGGTCAAGATCCTGCTCAATACGCTGGCCTTGCGGGCGACGCGCCTGTCCGCCCTCGATGCCTGGCGCACGGGCATAGCGTTGGGGCACGGCGGCGAGTTCGCCCTGCTGTTGTTGGGCACGGTCTTGCAGCAGCATCTGATCCCCGCGACCGTCGTCCAACCCATGCTGGTCGCGCTGGTGCTCAGCATGGCCCTGGCACCGCTACTGATCCGCCATCACGATGTACTTGCCCGGTTCTTGAGCCGCACCGGCGGCGTCATTCAGCCACCCCAGGCTGAAGAAGTCGAGATCGCCGCGCAGACGACGCGATATCGAGACCATGTCATCATTTGCGGCGCGGGCGAGCTTGGCCTGACAGTCAGCGAGATTCTTCGCCACGCCGGCGTGGCGCATCTGCTGCTGGAGGCGGACGCGCAGAAGGTCGAGGCCGCGCGTGCCGCCGGCGCGCCGGTGTTCCATGCCGATGCCAGTCGGCCCGATACCTTGCTGGCTGCCGGCTTGACGCATGCACACTTGGTGGTGCTGACGTTCGCCCATGCCCAGCAAGCGTTGCGCATCGCCCAGGCGATTGCCGAGCACCGTCCGGCGCTGACCTTGTGGGTGTCATGCAGAAGTACGACCGCGGCCGATGCATTTCGCGCCATGCCCAACGTGCGCGTGTATCAGCAATCCTTTGCCGCAGCTATTGGGCTGGCGGAACAGGTGATGTCGACGCTTGGCATGTCGACCGAGCTGATTGAAGGACACATCAGCGCAATGCGCCGCCGTCTCGACAGCAGCCGTTTTCCAGGGAGTTCATCGTCATGAAATCAACACGCCTTAACCCATTTCAGGTCTTACGTGACCAATTGGCCATCATGAGTTTTTACGAGCGCTTCGAGCAGGTCGTCGCGCTCGTGCTGTCGGCGGTGATCGCCGTCATCATCGTGGTGTCGCTGTTCCAGCTCATCTCCATCGTCTTCACGCTGCTGGTTCTAGATGCCTTCAATCCCCTGGACCACGAGGTATTCCAGAGCGTGTTCGGCATGATCATGACGCTCTTGATCGCGATGGAGTTCAAGCATTCCATCGTGCGCGTGGCGCTGCGTCGGGACAGCATCATCCAGGTCAAGACGGTGGTCCTGATCGCGCTGATCGCACTCTCCCGCAAGTTCGTGATCCTCGACTCCAACGCGAGCCCCGCAAAGATAGCCGCGCTGGCTAGCGCCACGCTGGCTCTGGGTGCGACCTACTGGCTGCTGCGCAAGCGCGGCGACCGCGCCGCCGAGACCTCTGAGCATGACCCGTCATCATCCCAGTGATCCGCGCACGGCGCTCTTGCAACACCGCTGGCTCAACCGCCTGCAGACCGGGCTGTTGGTCCTGACCCTGGTCGGGATCGCAGCCGCAGCAGGGAGACTGCCGTTTGGGGAAGGCTGCCTGTGGCTCGCGCTGTTTGCCGTTGCAGGTGCGTTGCTGCTGGAACCGGTAGCCGCGTCGGCGCTGAGCTTGCGCCTGTACCGCGTACGGGCCTTGCACCCGCAAGAAGCCCACAAGATGTGGGCCCTGTTGCGCGAGCTGCCCGCCCGTGCCGGTTTGCCCGCCACGCCGGTGCCGCACTATGTGCCCAGTGCCGTCGTCAACGCCTTCGCCACCGGATCGAAGCAGGAGGCATCGATCGCCCTCACCGATGGCCTGCTGCGCAGCCTGAGCCCACGCGAGCTGGCGGGTGTGCTCGTGCACGAGGTCGCGCACATCGCTAATGAGGATCTGCGTGTCATGGGGCTGGCGGATTCCGACAGTCGCCTCACGAGCCTACTGGCCCTTATGGGACAGATCGCGATCCAGCTCAGCCTGCCCGCGCAGCTGGTTGGCGCGGCGGAGGTCTATTGGCCTGGTCTATTGTTATTGGCCGCATCGCCCCAGCTGGCCCTGCTCGCACAGCTCGGCTTGTCTCGCGTGCGTGAGTTCGACGCTGACCGCCTTGCGGCGGAACTGACTGGCGACCCGCAGGGGCTGGCGTCCGTGCTGGCAAAAATCGAGCGGGTCAGCCGCTCCTGGCGTGCCTGGCTATGGCCGGGATGGGGCAATCCCGAGCCCTCCTGCTTGCGCACGCGTCCGGCAACGCAAGAGCGCATCGCACGCCTGCTGACGTTGGCGCCTGGGCCAGCATCAGCGTTGCCACTCCGCGCGCCCCATTTTTTGCCGGAATCCGCTTTGGCGACGCGCCCACCGCGCTGGCGCCCGAGCGGGCTGTGGCGCTGATTGCCCATCAACAGGAGACGTCTCATGGCCTATCTCGACCCGTACCAACGCCCCGCGCCGGACCGCTTCGTCCGGCGCGGGCTCTTCATCACCGCCTGCATTGCCGCGCTCATGCTGCTGTGGCAGTTTCTGCCCGCCATCGAGGCATGGTTCAGTCCGCGCGAGGCAGCAGAACGCACCGTGATGGCGCGTGGCGATCTGGCGGCGGACGAGAAAACCACCATCGAACTGTTCGAAAAATCGCGCGCCTCGGTGGTCTACATCACCACCGCGCAATTAGTACGCGATGTCTGGACGCGCAACGTGTTCTCCGTGCCGCGCGGCACTGGCTCGGGCTTCATCTGGGACGACGCCGGCCACGTCGTCACCAACTTCCACGTCATCCAGGGCGCGTCCGAAGCCACCGTCAAACTGGCCGACGGCCGCGACTACCAGGCCGCGCTGGTGGGGACGAGCCCCGCGCACGACATCGCCGTGCTCAAGATCGGCGTCGGTTTCAAGCGCCCGCCGGCCGTGCCGGTCGGCACCAGTGCCGACCTCAAGGTGGGTCAGAAGGTGTTCGCTATCGGCAACCCCTTCGGCCTGGACTGGACGCTCACCACTGGTATCGTCTCCGCGCTCGACCGCTCGTTGCCGGGAGAAGCGGGCGGCCCGGCCATCGATCACCTGATCCAGACCGACGCCGCCATCAACCCCGGCAATTCCGGTGGCCCGCTGCTCGATTCGGCTGGGCGGCTGATCGGAATCAATACCGCCATCTACAGTCCGTCTGGCGCCTCGGCCGGCATAGGCTTTGCGGTGCCGGTCGATACCGTCATGCGCGTGGTGCCGCAACTCATAAAGACCGGCAAGTACATCCGTCCGGCGCTGGGCATCGAGGTGGATGAGCAGCTCAACGCGCGTCTGCAGGCGCTGACCGGCAGTAAGGGCGTATTCGTATTGCGCGTGACGCCGGGCTCGGCGGCGCACAGGGCCGGGCTCGTCGGCGTCGAGGTCACCGCAGGCGGCATCGTGCCCGGCGATCGCGTTATCAGCATCGACGGTATCGCCGTCGACGACGTCACCACATTACAGGCCCGGCTAGACGACAAGAACGTTGGAGATGTTGTGGTCTTGTTAGTGGAGCGGGCCGGCAAGACTCGCGAGATGCTTGTGGAACTACAACCGGGAGTTTGATGGAAAGTGGGTCATGGATCTGCACAGCGAAGCAGCCAAGCGACTTCAGCCTTGCGCCGAACTACGAGCCCTAGCTAGGGATGGTCTGAAGTAGCCCTGTATTTCCGGCTGACTTCAGCCACTGCTGATTTTGAAAGCGGTGAACCGATCAAAAACGATCGGATCACCCGCTCATTTCGGTGCTTTCAGCCGTCGCGAGCACCTTGCGACGGCCATTTTCCGCATTACAGGCGCACCTCTCCTGCGCTTGCCAGCAAATGTCGGCGGGCCATCCATAGGTTCGACAGGGCAAACAGCGTCACCAGTTGTGCAGTGTTCCTCACCAGCCCTCGGAAACGTACCTTGGTGTAGCCGAACTGCCGCTTGATCACGCGAAACGGGGGCTCTACCTTCGCTCGCACTTGCGCCTTGGCCTTCTCGATCTTGCGCTTGGCTTTGTACAGGGCGCTGCGTTTATCGAGCATCTTGTAGGTGCTGCGGCGTGCTGCGACCTGCCAGATCACTTCTCGGTCGGCATGCTCGGAGCGCTTTTCGACGCCGGTGTAGCCGGCATCGGCGCAGACGACGTTCTCGTCGCCGTGCAGCAGCTTGTCGACCTGGGTGACATCCGCCACGGTGGCTGCCGTGCCCACCACGCTGTGTACCAGCCCCGATTCATCATCAACGCCGATGTGCGCCTTCATGCCAAAGTAATACTGGTTCCCCTTCTTGGTCTGGTGCATTTCCGGGTCGCGCTTGCCGTCCTGGTTCTTGGTTGAACTGGGCGCGTGGATCAGCGTGGCATCGACGATAGTGCCCAGGCGCAGCGACAGACCGCGATCCCCCAGGTAGCCATTGATCACGCAGAGGATGCCGGCTGCCAGCTCATGTTTCTCCAGCAGACGACGGAAGTTGAGGATGGTGGTTTCGTCAGGAATACGCTCCATGCTCAGCCCGGCTAACGGACGTAGGATGGTCGTCTCGTACAGCGCTTCTTCCATGGCCGGATCGCTGTAGCCGAACCAGTTCTGCATCAGATGGATACGCAGCATCGCCATCAAGGGATACGCCGGGCGACCACCTTCGCCTTTCGGATAATGCGGTTCGATCAGGGCAATCAGCCCTTTCCACGGCACCACCTGACCCATCTCGATCAGGAACAGTTCCTTGCGGGTCTGCTTGCCCTTGCCGGCATACTCGGCGTCGGCGAAGGTCATCTGCTTCATCGGGAAACTCGGTGGGTGGGGGCGCGGTATTTTGCCAAATCAGAAAGTCTTTTTCAGAGTTTCCCTAGTGTGCGCTCTCTTGCTTGGATGGCATTACGTTCTGGCCCAACGTTACTGTAGCGAATCCGCAGCAGTATCAATCAAAGCCTCCTGTATCCCGCGTGAAGAAAGACGCTACGTTGCGCCCGTTCTTCCACGGCTTCGCTTGCCGCCCCGCTACGGCAGATTCGAAGTATTCATCGAAATGTCATCCTTTAGAAACAGTGCGTTAACAAGGAATTTCTATCCTTTGCATCGCGAACCGCAATTGTGCGGCCAGCAATATTGCAAAAGGTGATCAAATGATGCCCCATCCAATACAGGACGCCGTGCTGCGGGTCGACCGGTTGAGCGTCGTCTATCCAGGCGGCGTGACAGCCCTACGCGATACCTCGATTGCATTTCGGCGTGGTGAGTTCACCGTGCTGCTTGGTCTCTCGGGCGCAGGCAAGTCGACCTTGCTCCGTAGTCTCAATCGACTCGTCACGCCCACTGGCGGCAGTGTCACCAGCGAACTCGGTGAGCTCGGCA
>ERZ773204.1101-NODE-1101-length-22051-cov-6.114975_pt1 | contig 22051 bp, 18 predicted proteins | sample MGYA00581007_ERZ773204 | MGnify/ENA primary metagenome ERZ773204 (study PRJEB29015, sample SAMEA2737757) | human gut metagenome | biome: human gut; feature: human-associated habitat; material: faeces | place: China | collected 2012 ... | reverse complement strand
AACTCACAAAACTGCTCATCACTGGATGGCGCACTTCTGCCAGCACGCTATGCGGAAAGCGTATGAGTCGGGTAATAAATGCGCTAGTTAACAATCCCCAGATGATCATCGCCAGAATCACCAGCCCATCCCCTAACCAGTGGCTGACCTGCCAAACCTGGCTGGCATAGCGCCAGGCAAATCCCATCCCTATCGTCCCCAACACAATACCAAAGTAGCCTGCCGGCAAATTGAGCACTTTATCGCTCTGCATCTTCTTACTCATTTTGTTTAATTTATAAAGTATATTTGAAATGCATTTTATGGAATTTTCTCGAGCATAGCCAGAGCCGCAGAATTTGCTACGGTTATAGTAAGTCACCTGTGGGAAAACGCTATGCGCAAATATCGTCTAAGTGAAGAACAGCGAGCCTTTAGTTATCAGGAAGATGGCACTAAAAAAAATGTGTTATTACGGCAGATTATCGCCATTAGCGATTTTAACGATGTGATAGCAGGAACCGCTGGCGGCTGGATCGATCGCGAAACGGTGTTAGCACAGGAAGGAAATTGCTGGATTTACGACCAGAATGCTATTGCGTTCGGCGGAACGGTGATTTCCGGTAATACGCGCATCACCGGCACCAGCGTACTGTGGGGAGAGGTTTACGCAACGGATAATGTCTGGATCGATAATAGTGAAATCAGCCAGGGTGCATATATAAGTGACAGTGTCACCATTCATGACTCACTGGTTTGCGGGCAATGTAGAATATTTGGTCACGCCTTAATTAATCAACATTCTATGATCGTCGCAGCACAAGGCTTAACGCCTGACCATCAACTCCTGCTACAAATTTATGATCGCGCAAGGGTTAGCGCCTCGCGTATTGTCCACCAGGCACAAATTTATGGCGATGCCGTCGTCCGGTATGCTTTTATTGAACATCGCGCCGAAGTTTTTGATTTTGCCAGTATTGAAGGTAATGAAGAGAACAACGTCTGGCTATGCGATTGCGCTAAAGTCTACGGTCACGCGCAGGTGAAAGCTGGCATAGAAGAAGATGCCATTCCGACGATTCATTACAGTTCGCAGGTGGCGGAATATGCCATTGTGGAAGGTAATTGTGTGTTAAAACATCATGTCTTGATTGGCGGAAATGCCGTGGTACGTGGTGGACCGATTCTGCTCGACGAGCACGTTGTAATACAAGGTGAGAGCCGTATTACAGGTGCGGTGATAATTGAAAACCATGTGGAGTTAACCGACCACGCCGTCGTTGAAGCCTTTGATGGCGACACGGTTCATGTCCGTGGTCCAAAAGTCATTAACGGCGAGGAGCGCATTACGCGAACGCCGCTGGCAGGGTTATTATGAATCGATAATACGCGCGTATAAGTTCACATCATCATAGGCATCATTCAGGAACTCAGCCTGTTTCAGGCAACCTTCAAGGATAAAACCATTGCGCAAAGCGACCTGGTTGCTTTGCGGATTGTCCACCCGACATTTGATCACGAAGCGTCTAAGTTCACCAGACTGGGCGTAATGATGAATCAATGCCTGCAGCGCCTGAGAAATGATCCCCTGCCCCTGATGAGATTCGTCCAGCCAGTAGCCTATTTCAGCGGTTTTATTCAGTGGTTCAATACGATTAAACGAGATAACGCCGATAAGTTCATCTTCTTTGAAAATCATGAACATTTTGGCATAGCCGCGTTGATGCAACATCACATTACCCTGCACCGTTTTTCGCGTGTCCTCTTCACTCTGAACGAACTGCGGCCAGTTTAGCGACTGCTGTAACCAGGTTTTATTTTTACAGATTAACTGATAAAGAGGAGTGACGTGATTTTCTGCAACAGCATGTAATTCAAGTGATTCGCTTACTTTTATCGTTTCAGTCATCTTATCTCCAGTCAATCCATGCTGTTGTTAAAAAAGCCGCCTGGCTGGCGGCTTAGGAAAGTTTACACCTCTTTGACGCTCTCCTGCTGCAGGATTTTGAGCATCTCATCTTTTAACTGTAGCTTTTGTTTTTTCATGCGGACCACTTCCGCATTGTACCCTCGACCGTCGGAACCTTCCTTTCTGGCAATTTCATGATCAAGTTTATTGTGTTTATCGAACAAGGACATAAAGCGAGGATTTTCGTTTTTCAGACGGGATATTAAATCTCGGTATTCTGGAAACATACGCACTCCCTGTTAGTGGCTGACAAGGTGTATCTGAAATACACACCATCAGATTACTCATTTAACTTAGGGAAAAATGCGAGCGGGATCGTGTTTAACCAGACGGCACCTCCCGAAGAAGGTGCCGAAGAAAAAACGATTAACTCATCACGCGGTCGTCAACATACTGACGTTTATCCGGCGCTGGCGGGAAATACTGATACAGCCATGTTTCACTGATAGCGTCGCCCTGACAACGCAGATACATCCGCATATCGACCGGATCAGTGGAGTCCGAAGTCGGATACCAGTCAAACTGAATACGATAACCATCAATGGGTTCAATATAGAGAATTTCGATTTGCTTCGCTTCCCCACTGGAAAGCGTAATCACCGGCTCAATGCCTTTTGGTGCGGCAGCTTTCAGATCACCACCAACGAAATCGACGGCAAAACGACGCGCCCATTTTTCGGGATAGTGTTCACCTGGCGCCCAACCTTCCGGGAAACCGCCCATGCCGGTACGCGTCGCCATAACGCGCGCTAATGGGCAATGAACAGGCGGTTGCGCACTCCAGTACAGACGATACTGGAATGCAAACTCATCACCCGCCTTTACAGCTTTTTCTGGCTGCCAGAAGCAGACAATGTTATCCAGCGTTTCGCCCGTTGTTGGGATTTCCATCAGGCCGATGGTGCCCTTACCCCACTTGTTACGCGGTTCCACCCACAGACTTGGGCGTTTGTTATACCAGCCCATAATGTCCTGATAATGGGAGAAGTCACGATCCAGTTGCAATAAACCAAACCCTTTCGGGTTGTTGTCGGTGTAAGCATTGAACTGCAATTTTTGCGGATTATTCAGCGGACGGCAAATCCACTCGCCGTTGCCCCGCCACATGGACAGACGATCAGAGTCATGAATTTGCGGATGAATGGTGTCGCACATCCGACGTTCATTAGTACCGCAGCTGAACATACTGGTCATCGGCGCAATGCCCAGCTGTTTAATGTCTTTGCGCGCATACAGGTGATTTTCCACATCCATAATCACCTGACTTTTCTCACAATGGATAGTGAACTTATAGGCACCAGTAATGCTGGCGCTATCGAGCAACGCATAAACGGTAAAGGTAGTTGCCCCCGGTTTTACCGTATCAAACCAGAAGGCGGTAAAGTCGGGGAACTCTTCTTTACTGTCGGTGTAAGTGTCGATCGCCAGGCCGCGGGCCGACAAACCGTATTGATATGTATCATCAACGGCGCGGAAATAACTCGCGCCGAGAAATGATACTACATCACGGCGCGCCAGTTCGGGGGCTTTAAACACGCGAAAACCGGCAAAGCCGAGATCGCTTTGCCCTTCTAATTGTTTGGTATCAACACCTGCATCGTTGTATTTGAACAACTCCGGGCGAAAGTGAATTTCACGCGCCAGATGTGTTGCTGGATCTACAGAAAACATACGAACGCGGCGACGGAATCCCATTCCCATATGGAAGAACTGAGCGTCCAGTTGACGGTTCTCAACGTTATGCCAGAGCGATTTTTCGGCGTCGTATTGAATACTGTTATAAGCCTGCGGCGTCATTGTCGCCAGCGTGTCAGGTAACGGACGAGGCGCACCACGCCACGCTGTTTGCGCTAAGTCGTGCGCCATTGACTGTAGAATGGAGAAGTCAAAACGCTGGGTTTGCCCGTCGGCAATATCAGAATCTGCCGCGAATGCCGCCTGAGAAAAAAGAGAAGCAATGCCGCTGGTACCGCACACGGCGGCCATAGCCATTGAACCTTTAATAAATCGTCTACGATCCATACCTGAAAGTGAGTCCTTCTGGTGTTGTGAATGGTCCCGCGCTGGTCGTTTTCAGCGGCAAGAAAGTGCTTATTTATGACCGCTCACTCTAGACAATATTTATTAATAATCCAATTGTTGAACTGAGAGAATATGCATAAATCGGCAATTTTTTTATGTCGATGGGATGAGCCTGATTCGTTTGTAAAATCAGGCAAATTTTTGCAAAGGCGGATGGTCAGAATTTAAAGCAAACCACAGCGACGTTTACTGCGTTCTTCCGCTTCCTGGTAAAGCTGGAACTCATCCAAAACCGGACAACCCAACGCCTGCTCAAATGCTTCGCGACTGGCATTACCGTGACTGCGTGTCTGCGTTTCATTACCCAGATTTGACTGGAAGATCCCCGCCGCGCTAACGGGCAAGAAATCTTCATAGGTAATGGGTTGCGCCGCGACCCAACCACGTTCAATTAAGGGCTGTGGATCGTCTCCGGGATGAATCGCCTGACGATGCGCCTCACCCGAAGGCGTCAGACGGTACCGGAACCATGCCAACCCTTGCTGACGCATTAAAAACTCACTGTCAGGAAAAGTGCGGAAGGTTTCCTGTAAATGCATTTGGTGAGTGAGATTATCCTGCCCGGTTCCAGCGTTACGCAGAAGATCATCATACAGTTGTCGCCCTTTCGGCGTTAATGCCACGCCACGCTGCTCAATTTCACCAAAGCGCGCGGTATGCGTGCCCTGTTTCTGCCCCGCAAACAACACCGTCTCTTCCAGTGCTTTAAAGCTGGTCTGGCGTAGTAAAATCGGTACCTCGCGGCGCGGCGGCCCTTCGATCAGAATTTTTGGTTCAATTCCGCATTCAGGCATCATCGACTGCACCCGGTCAATATCCAGCGTACGTGGCGTCAGGTGGTTGATATGGCATCCAGGAAAACAGACCACATCAGCAATCAACCGATGTTCGTTGTGCAAGGCGCGATAGGTTTCTTCATCTACCGTTGCTGACTGGTGCCAGCGAAACGTTTCCAGGGCTTCCTGCACAAACTCCTGTGCCTGTGTTTCGTTAAAACCGCCCTGCTGCTCATATTCCTCTAACAGTTGTCGACAACGTGGGGTGAAGATATCGCGCTGACGTAGAATCTCCGCCGCTTTCTGGCGCAAAATTTCGTTCTCGATAAGCTCAAGGCGGAGTAAGGAGGTAAAAACGCGGAAGGGATTACGCGCCAGAGAAGCATCATCAATGGGCCGAAATGCTGTCGAATGTACCGGCACCCCTGCCTGCGAGAGATCGTAATAGCTCACCGGGTACATCCCCATAATGGCAAACATCCGCCGAAGAGTAGCAAGCTCTTGTGCAGTCCCAACGCGAATCGCCCCATGACGTTCAACATTCAGTCGCGCCAGCTCGTCTGCATTTACCATTTTTTCGTGCAGTTGAGGATTGTTTTCCAGCACAGCCAGATTCACATCAGCTACCAGTTCCAGCAGCGTGCCATATTGCGGAACTTCTTGCTGGTACATGGCTGACATTGCCTGCGAAAACTGTTCCCGAATCTCATCCGCCGTGATGCTGTTCGCCATAGTGTCTGCCTCCAGTGGTCAGTAATCTGGAGTGTAGGTAACCGCATTCACTCTTGCGGGAAGAATTTACAAACTGTGATCTCGCCGCGAAAACATCAATATTATCCATTTTGCTGTAACATAATTGCTTTAATTGTTAATAATATTTTGCAATCAAGTTATCATAATCAAACAACTTCACTTGTCAGCGACACCGCTTCGTTTTTAACATCGCTTATGGAAAAAAATAGTCTGTTTAGTCAGCGCATCCGTTTGCGCCACCTTCATACATTCGTAGCTGTCGCACAACAAGGAACTTTGGGGCGCGCGGCTGAAACCCTTAATTTGAGTCAACCTGCGCTCTCTAAGACATTGAATGAACTGGAGCAGCTGACTGGCGCTCGCTTGTTTGAGCGTGGTCGTCAGGGGGCGCAACTTACCTTACCCGGCGAACAATTTTTAACGCATGCAGTCAGAGTTCTTGACGCCATCAACACTGCCGGACAGTCGCTTCATCGTAAAGAAGGTCTTAATAATGATGTCGTCAGGGTTGGTGCACTACCTACTGCGGCACTGGGGATATTACCTTCGGTTATAGGTCAGTTTCATCAGCAACAAAAAGAGACGACCTTGCAAGTTGCGACAATGAGTAACCCTATGATTCTGGCGGGTTTAAAAACCGGGGAAATCGATATCGGCATTGGTCGGATGTCAGATCCTGAACTGATGACCGGGCTTAATTACGAACTGCTGTTTCTTGAATCGTTGAAGCTGGTTGTCCGCCCTAATCACCCGCTACTTCAGGAGAACGTAACGCTAAGCCGGGTGCTGGAATGGCCGGTCGTTGTATCACCAGAAGGCACTGCGCCACGCCAGCATTCAGATGCATTAGTGCAGAGCCAGGGCTGTAAAATTCCTTCGGGTTGTATCGAAACGCTGTCTGCTTCGCTATCTCGTCAACTTACGGTTGAATACGATTACGTGTGGTTTGTCCCTTCTGGCGCTGTAAAAGACGACCTGCGTCATGCCACGCTGGTGGCCCTGCCTGTTCCGGGACATGGTGCAGGCGAACCGATTGGAATACTGACCCGCGTAGATGCGACGTTCTCTTCTGGTTGCCAGTTGATGATTAACGCTATTCGAAAATCAATGCCGTTCTGAAAGGTGAAGGGATCTGTCGATCCCTCCTTGAACATTTTCACACCGTAGCGAAACTAACTGGTTCACCCGCTCCGCGAGGTTCTGCCGACACAGAATGTTTGTGCAGACGGAATACATCCACCGCCTCAGTTAATCGTGCCGCCTGTTCTTCAAGGGACACCGCCGCCGCTGAGGCCTCTTCTACCAGAGAAGCATTCTGTTGCGTCACCTTATCCATTTCAGAAATCGCCTGGCTAACCTGCGTTATGCCTCTACTTTGTTCATCCGAGGCGGCGGCGATTTCCTGCATGATATGTGTGACACTCGCGACGGCATCAACAATAGTGCTCATGGTTTTCCCTGCCGTTGCCACCTCATCCGACCCCAGGTCAATTAACCTGACTGATTCACTGATCAAGCCTTCAATCTCTTTCGCCGCTTGGGCGCTGCGGCTTGCGAGTGTCCGTACTTCGCTGGCGACAACGGCAAATCCACGGCCTTGCTCACCCGCTCGCGCGGCTTCAACGGCAGCATTCAGTGCCAGAATATTCGTCTGGAAAGCAATACTGTTGATGACGGCGGTGATCTCGGAAATTTTCTTCGAACTTGTAGAGATAGCGCCCATCGTTTTTACTACACCGGAAACCGTCTGCCCGCCATCGCTGGCTTTAATAGAAGCCTCTTGCGCCAGTTTGCTGGCATGATGCGCGTTATCCGCATTCTGTTTCACCGTCGCAGTGAGTTGCTCCATGCTAGCGGCAGTTTGTTCGATAGCCGCCGCTTGTTCTTCGGTGCGAGATGACAGGTCCGCATTGCCAGCTGAAATTTCGCTGGTGCCACGATAAATCTCTTCCGCACCCTGTCGAACAGTCCCTACTGTCATCCCCAGTGAATGCTGCATTTGCTGTAAATGACGACTTAAGCGACCGATTTCATTACGACCCGCCGGTTCATCATTCATCGTCAGATCGCCACTGGCGATTTTTTCAATCCGTTGTGCGGCATGTTGCAGTGGACGAATGACGATCCGACGTAGCACCATAAATGTTATCAGCGTCATGACCAGGGCAAGCACAAACGCGCCAATCATGAACATCCCACCCAGGCGGGTGCGCTGATGGGCCAGTTCCGCCAGTTGGTTGGCTCTGGTGCTACGTATCTTAACGGCTTTGTTCAAAATATCGGTATAAGCATTATCCAGCGGTCGGATCTGCTCACTTTCATGATTGATAATCGCTTCAAACATGCCATTTTTGGCATATTTCAACATAGGTTGCATACCCGTGATATAAGCCTGAAAGCGTTGATTTAATTCAGTGTCGAGGGCTTCATCAGCAGGTGTTTTCACCGGCCGATTCTGATAAGCACGATAACCTTGCTGCGACTGTTTAATCTCCGATTCGGCTTGCGCAATATTTCGCTTCATTGCTTCCATTTCCGCAATACGACTCGCAGCCCCGGCCTGAATCATATTGATCCGGGCTGAACGCAAAAAATCTGAACTGTTCGCTAACCCGGTCCGAATCTCAATCTCCGCAGTAACATCACGCTGATCGCGATCGGCCTGCCAGAGGAAATAGCCAGCCAGAGCAGAACTTAATGCGAATAGAACTAAGATACCGCCAAGAATGCAGGCAAATAACGGAACCAGCCTGATGTGATGCAAAAAACCTAATCGCTGTGAGGGAGTTGTATTCATTACCGTTGTCTCTCGTCCAGGTTTACTCCTGATAGAAAGTCATCGGCACTTGACGGTAATTACTTATGACCAAAAACCTCTTTGCGTCACATTTTTACAACAATTATTGCAGAGAAGGTTAATGCCATTGGAATGAAGAGAGTAACGAATGATTAAACGGGCTAACCCGAATGACGAAAAATTCTGGAAAACAGCACGCAATTTCGTGAAGTGATTATTTTCGTCCCTAAGGAAACCTCATAGGATGCCTGCGGGTGCCTGAGACTTTCTGTTTTCAGGCTAACCGGGAATCAGAAAGACGAAGGCCCCGACCGATATTTCTATCAACCGAGGCCAACGAATGAACCTAGCAATTCAGATCTTAGCCTCTTACCCGCCATCCGGCAAGGAGAAAGGCTATGAAGCACAACCCTCTGGTGGTGTGTCTGCTCATTATCTGCATTACGATTCTGACATTCACACTCCTGACCCGACAAACGCTCTACGAACTGCGGTTCCGGGACGGTGATAAGGAGGTTGCTGCGCTCATGGCCTGCACGTCCAGGTAAGGGCAAGCGCGGGGATTTTCCCCGCGCATCTGACTAGCAGATTCATTTTCTCATGGCACCCCTTTTACACTTCAGTTAGTGCATGTTTTTTTCGATGCACTAATAGAACCATCATTACAGACAAATTTGCCGCCTGCCGTACAGTGTGAGATCCCCCCTTTCGAACCAGAACAGGGTTTGCGCCCGGCATCGGCATAAAAGGAAACAAGCGTTCCCATAAACAAAATAAGTGCCAGTTTTTTCATATAACCTCCATGGTTTATCGAATCTTATGTTCGATTTGAACGTTATACGCTGGTTTATTTTGATACCGTTGATGAGATCAAAGATCGGGTGAATTGATTAAAAATAAGCCAGATGGACGTATGGGCAAGGATTATGGTTTTATTTGTCATACAAATAAATATAATAGGCGCTTCCGATGTAGACCCGTATTCTTCGCCTGTACCACGGGTCGGTTTTAGTACAGGCGTTTTCTTTAAATATCCTTCAGGAACGTTTACGCGGCATCATGCGTAGAAGTGTGTTGTCCTTCCAGAAATAGTGGTGTGCCAGTGCAGCCGCAGCGTGCAACCCGATGACAAAATATCCCAGATTCGCCAGCGTTTCATGCCACGACTTTAAGCTATCTACCCGTTCGAAATTGGCCTCTGAAGCGTAAGGCATCGTCAAACCAAACGCAAACCACGGGTTGCCCCGGTTATACATCATCACCAAACCAATCACTGGCAGCGCAATAAACAGGAGATAAATCACCAAATGTCCCAAATGCGCCAGTCCCGTCATCATCGGTTTTGGCTTAGGTATAATCGGCGGGGTTGGGTATTTCAGCCTTAACAAAAGACGAACGACCATCAGCACGAGAATTGAGATGCCACAGGAAACATGAATCATGTTGATGAGTGGCCGATCGCTACGTGGGAAGAAACCACGAAACTCCATTGCGCAATACGCTGCGATAACCAGCAAAAAGACCAGCCAGTGAATGCTGATTTGTAACCTTGAGTATTTATTTTCCATAACATTTCCTGCTTTAACATAATTTTCCGTTAACATAACGGGCTTTTCTCAAAATTTCATTAAATATTGTTCACCCGTTTTCAGTACGTTACGTTTCACTGTAAGAATGGAGATTGCCCATCCCACAATCCTGGTCTAAGCCTGGAAAGGATCAATTTTCATCCGAATGTTCCTGACAGGAGAAAACCATGAGTAAAGTTGGTATTAACGGTTTTGGTCGTATCGGTCGACTGGTGTTGCGTCGATTACTTGAAGTCAAAAGCAACATAGACGTTGTCGCTATTAATGATCTCACTTCCCCAAAAATTCTCGCCTACCTGCTGAAACATGATTCAAACTACGGACCATTCCCCTGGAGCGTTGATTTTACGGAAGATTCACTTATCGTTGATGGGAAAAGTATCGCGGTTTACGCCGAAAAAGAGGCTAAAAATATTCCGTGGAAAGCGAAAGGTGCAGAAATCATTGTCGAATGTACTGGCTTTTATACCTCCGCCGAGAAATCGCAGGCGCATCTTGATGCTGGTGCGAAGAAGGTGTTGATTTCCGCCCCTGCCGGTGAAATGAAAACTATCGTTTATAACGTCAATGACGACACTCTGGATGGCAACGACACCATTGTTTCCGTGGCGTCATGCACCACTAACTGTCTTGCGCCGATGGCCAAAGCCTTGCATGACAGTTTCGGGATAGAAGTCGGCACGATGACGACCATTCATGCCTATACTGGCACCCAGTCACTGGTGGATGGCCCACGTGGTAAAGATTTACGTGCTTCACGCGCAGCGGCAGAAAATATCATTCCCCACACTACGGGGGCGGCAAAAGCCATTGGTCTGGTGATCCCGGAACTGAGCGGCAAACTGAAAGGTCATGCGCAACGCGTGCCGGTGAAAACAGGTTCGGTCACTGAACTGGTATCGATTCTCGGAAAAAAAGTGACTGCCGAAGAGGTGAATAACGCACTTAAACAAGCAACCACCAATAACGAGTCATTTGGTTATACCGATGAAGAAATAGTCTCTTCCGATATCATTGGCAGCCATTTCGGTTCGGTGTTTGATGCCACGCAAACGGAAATTACCGCCGTGGGCGATTTACAACTGGTGAAAACGGTCGCCTGGTACGATAACGAATATGGCTTCGTCACGCAGCTTATTCGCACCCTCGAAAAATTCGCTAAACTCTGACGCGCACAGGCGGAGGAAAAAACCTCCGCCTCTTTTACTCATTACGACTGTAAATAAACCACCTGGGTCTGCAGATATTCATGCAGGCCATGTTTACCATCTGCGCCGCCAATACCGGATTTACGCCATCCGGCGTGGAAGCCTTGCATAGCTTCGAAGTTTTCACGGTTGATGTAAGTTTCACCAAACTTCAGCCCTTTAATGGCTTTCATCGCGACGTTCAGATTTTGGGTATAGATTGATGAGGTCAGGCCGTAATCACTGTCATTAGCCATTGAGATAGCCTCTTCCAGCGTGTCAAATGCGACCACCGGCAGAACCGGGCCAAAGGTTTCCTCATGCATAATCGACATTTCCTGGCGAACATCCAGCAGCAATGTCGGCGGATAATAATATCCTTTCCCCTCTACCGCTTTGCCACCCAACGCCACTCTCGCCCCTTCTTCTACTGCGCGCGCCACTTTTTGCTCGACCCTTTCCAGCGCCGCGGCGTTAATCAACGGCCCCATCGCAATGTCGTTGCGTTCAGCGGGGTTACCAAATTGAACCGCCTGCATCGCTTCACCCAGCCGATTGACGAACTGATCATAAATGCCTTTCTGTACATAAATACGTTCTGCACAGTTACACACTTGCCCACTATTAATGACGCGTGAATCAACGATGGCTTTGACTGCCAGTTCAAGATCGGCATCGTCCATTACGATAGCTGGTGCTTTACCCCCCAATTCCAGACACACTTTGGTGATGTTTTTCGCCGCAGTCGCCATGATCTTCTCACCTGCAGAGACGCTGCCTGTCATACTGACCATTGCGACCTTTGGGTTACCCGCCAGTTCTTGCCCAACGGTTTCACCACGCCCCAGTACAAGGTTAAACACGCCGCGCGGAAGGCCTATTTCATCGACGATTTTGGCGAATGCAATCGCATTGTTTGGCGTAAATTCACTAGGTTTAATGACGATGGTATTACCGGTCAAAAGAGCGGGAGCCATTTTGCGGGCAATGAGGAAGAACGGGAAGTTCCACGGCAGAATGCCGGTAGTCACACCAAGCGCACGTTTAAACAAAAGAATATTTTCTCCTGGACGATCGCTTTGAATAATCTCGCCCTCGTAACGCCGTGCCCACTCCGCCATGTAATCGATATAGTCGGCAGTAAAAGCCACTTCGACTTCAGCCAGCTGCTGGATCTTGCCCCCTTCTTCAACAATCAGCGCACTGATTTCACTGGCGCGTTCGCGGATCCCGGCGGAGATTTTGCGCAACCAACTGGCGCGTTCAATAGCAGGCAACGCTTCCCATTCTGGTTGTGCACGTTCTGCTGCATCGATTGCCTTACGGGCATCCTCGGCCTGACCATCGGGTATGCGGGAAATGACAGCCTCTGTAGCAGGGTTTACCACATCAATCCATGCGTCTCCACGCCAGGTAACAAACTGTCCATCGATATACATAGGATGTTGAACGGGTACTGACATGGGCGACTCCTGTGATTTATATGTTTGTTTTCGGTAAATACATTGTTAATTAACATCAATCATCAGAGAGACGGCATCGTGAAAGGACAATTCTGTGAAGGGCTTCATAAAAACAAGTGTAAAAGGAATAAAAGGCAGAAATAAAAGTCAGGAGTCATGCCCGTTTGCAAACAAGTGGTTCACAAACGGGCAATTTTTAACGTAACGAGCGACTTTCCATCGCCTCGATGAGCACCGCATCGTGTTTCAGCGTTTGCCATGCATGGATGACTTCTGCCGGAAAATCAACGTGAACGATAAAATCTCGCCCGCGGGGACCGTAGCCATCGCTATCATCGCGTAAACGCGGCAGCTCGCCAGTGAGTAGTGAGAGATAACGCTCAACCGGCCATAATCCTTGCAACGGATTAACAAAGATTACACTGTCTGCGTTATTTCCTAACTGAGGAACGAATCCGGGATAACTTAACCAGCGTGGTGCATCGGGATTGTCCCCAGTCATACGGCGGAACGTCGCCATCGTGCGCCGCTGCATGGTGGGGTCCTGAACAACGATAGCCGTATGAACTCGTTCTACGGCCTGATTCAATAGCGCGATGCTAAAGCGTGCGTTTTCACCGCAGTTTGTTGACTGGTCTTCAATCCAGATTTTTTCATGCGGAATGTGCCAGAACTGATGAGCGATATCCGCCAGGATGGTCGCTTCTGCTCTGCCAGTGGTGCGGATAGTGTTGTAGTGCGGATGCTGTGCGATGGCGCTATACAAAAAAGTTGTCGAGTGACCGATACCACCACTAATCAGTAAAGGAATTTGCTGATCGCGGGCAATCTTACATGCCGCATCGATAGTCGGCATAACCGCATTGCCTGCAAGGATCACGCAATCGGCCTGATACGGCACCTCACCGGAGAAATCATCCTGCGCCAGCCACTGTCCGATAACATTTATGGCATCTATAGTTGCCGGCGAAAGCGTCGGAAACGGGGTAATGTTCATGGTTCCTCCTTATCGTTCCCTTAAGAATACTGCGTGAGATAATAGTGAGAAGCGGAGCACTCTGAAAGGAGGAAATCGTATGTCCTTAACCGCCACTCCGCAAGCCTGACATATCTTTTAAGGAAATGCTGTAGATAAACATTATTCATCTTGCAGCAGAGAATTGTATTTTTCTGAATTCCTGAATTTTTGTCCTTACCGTTTTAGAATTAATAAAAAACCCGGCGCTAAATGCTTACCGGGTTTTAGATTTATCAGGCAAATAGCAGGGTTAACCGCTAATCTGCTCCATCGCCTGCAAAATACGCTTATCTGAAATCGGATAAGGCGTACCAAGTTGTTGAGCGAAGTAACTAACGCGCAACTCTTCTATCATCCAACGGATCTCTTTCACGTCTTCATCCTCACGACGTGCAGGCGGCAGTTTGTTGATCCATTGCTGCCACGCCTGCTGGACGTTTTCGACTTTCAGCATCTGAGCACGGTCGCGATGTGGATCAACCGCCAGTTTTTCCAGCCGTTTTTCAATCGCCTGCAAATATCGCAGCGTGTCGCCCAGCCGTTTGAAGCCGTTACCAGTGACAAAACCGCGATATACCAACCCGCCCATCTGCGCTTTAATGTCAGAAAGCCCCAGCGCCATGGTCATATCCACCCGCCCTTTCAGACGTTTGTTGATATTGAACACTGCCGTAAGGATTTGCTCGACCTGCTTCGCAATATCCACCACCGTGTCGTTCAGTTCGGCACGCACTTTTTCATGCAGCGCAGCAAAGCCTTCTTCCGTCCAGACCGGGCCACCATTGGCGTCGATCAGTTGATCCACACCGCAGGAGATACAGTCGTCGATCAGCTCCAGCACTTTGCCATACGGGTTAAAGTACAGCCCCAGCTTGGCTTTGTTTGGTAACTTCTCATGTAAATACTTGATCGGCGAGGGAATATTCAGCAGCAGTAGACGGCGAAGACCGTTCCACATTGCCTGTTTTTGCTCCAGCGGGTTATCAAACAGTTTGATCGCCACACTGTCGCGCTCATCCACCAGCGCCGGCCACGCCTTCACTTTGTAGTTGCCACGCTTCTGTTCGTAGCTTTCCGGCAGCTGACCAAAACTCCAGATATGCAGCCCGCTCTGCTCGATACCGTCATCCGCCACCGCAGACAGCGTTTCCTGCACTTTGCCTTTCAGCGCATCTTTCAGATCTTGTAGCGAGCGCCCTTCTTTTAGCTTCTTGTTTTTGTCATCCACCACGCGGAAGGTGATTTTCAGGTGATCGGGCACCTGATCCCAGTGCCAGTCTTCGCGGTCAACGGTAACGCCGGTCATCCGCCGTAACTCGCGCTCAAGGCTGTCGAGCAACGGTAACTCCAGCGGTGTGACGCGGCCTAAAAACGCTTCGGCGTAGTTTGGTGCAGGCACAAAATTACGGCGTACCGGTTTCGGCAACGATTTAATCAGAGCAATCACCAATTCGCGGCGCAGACCGGGGATCTGCCATTCAAACCCGCTTTCCTCAACCTGGTTAAGTAACGGCAGCGGAATATGTACGGTCACACCGTCCGCGTCTGCGCCTGGCTCAAACTGATAGCTCAAACGCAGCTTGAGATTGCCCTGATGCCAGAAGTTCGGGTAATCCAGCTTGCTGATTTTTTCCGCCCCTTCTTTGATCAACATGCTCTTTTCAAAGTTGAGCAAATCAGGCGTTTCGCGGCTGACTTTTTTCCACCAGCTATCGAAGTGACGAGCGGAGATTACATCGTGGCTGATGCGCTGGTCGTAGAACTCAAACAACGTTTCGTCATCAACCAGAATATCGCGGCGACGTGATTTGTGTTCCAGCTCTTCCACTTCGGCCCGCAGTTTCAGGTTTTCACGGAAGAATGCGTGACGCGTCTGCCAGTCACCTTCCACCAGCGCATGGCGAATAAAGAGTTCACGACATAACGCCGGATCGATCTGGCTGTAGTTGACCTTGCGCGCGGCAACAATCGGCAAACCATAAACAGTGACTTTTTCCGTTGCCATCACCGCGCCCTGCGCCCGTTCCCAGTGCGGTTCGCTGTAGGTGCGTTTAATCAAATGCTGAGCAACTGGCTCCACCCATTCCGGGTCGATACGCGCAGCAATGCGCCCCCACAGGCGGCTGGTTTCTACCAGTTCCGCCACCATTACCCATTTCGGCGGTTTTTTGAATAAACCAGAACCGGGGAAGATGGAGAAACGCGCGTTACGTGCGCCGGTATATTCTTGTTTATCGGCATCTTTCATGCCGATATGGGAAAGCAAACCGGTCAGCAACGCAATGTGAATTTCGCGATACTCCGCCGGTTCGCTGTTAACCGGAATGCCAAGTTCTTTCACCACCTGACGCAACTGGGTGTAGATATCCTGCCATTCGCGCACGCGCAGATAGTTGAGATAATCGGTACGACACAGGCGACGGAAGGCGTTGGAAGAAAGCGCCTTTTGCTGCTCGCCAAGATAATTCCACAGATTCACAAACGCGAGAAAGTCAGACTCTTTGTCGTGGAAGCGACGATGTTTTTCGTCCGATGCCTGCTGTTTGTCCATCGGACGTTCGCGCGGATCCTGAATGGAGAGCGCGGACGTGATAATCATCGCCTCACGCACGCAGCCATGTTTTTGCGCTTCCAGCACCATACGCGCCAGACGTGGGTCGACAGGCAACTGCGAGAGCTGGCGACCGAGCGGCGTCAGTTTATAGGCGCTGGCCTGTTCATCCGTGGTGATCGCGCCCAGTTCTTCGAGCAGACGCACGCCATCCTGGATATTGCGTTTATCCGGTGCTTCGACAAACGGGAACGCAGCGATATCGCCCAGCCCCAGCGCGGTCATCTGCAAAATAACCGAGGCCAGGTTGGTACGCAGAATCTCCGGATCGGTAAACTCCGGGCGCGAAAGGAAATCGTCTTCGGAATAGAGACGAATACAGATCCCTTCGGACACACGCCCACAGCGGCCTTTACGCTGATTGGCAGACGCCTGCGAAATGGGTTCAATCGGCAAACGCTGCACTTTGGTGCGATAGCTGTAGCGGCTGATACGCGCTGTACCGGGGTCGATAACGTATTTAATCCCCGGTACGGTCAGCGAGGTTTCCGCGACGTTGGTCGCCAGCACAATGCGCCGTCCGCTGTGCGACTGGAACACGCGGTTCTGTTCGCTGTTCGAAAGCCGCGCATAAAGCGGCAAGATTTCGGTATGGCGTAAGTTCAGCTTGTTCAGCGCATCGGCGGTATCGCGAATTTCCCGCTCACCACTCATAAAGATCAGAATGTCGCCAGGGCTTTCCTGGCTCAGTTCGTCTACGGCGTCAAAAATCGCCTGCAACTGATCGCGCTCGGTGTCATCGGCTTCTTCAACAATCGGGCGATAGCGCACTTCCACCGGATAGGTCCGACCGGAGACTTCAATAATCGGCGCATTATTAAAGTGGCGCGAAAAGCGTTCCGGGTCGATAGTCGCGGAAGTGATAATGATTTTTAGGTCAGGACGCCGCGGCAGCAACTCTTTCAAATAGCCGAGCAGAAAATCGATATTCAGGCTGCGTTCGTGCGCTTCGTCAATAATGATAGTGTCGTACTGCATCAGCAGGCGGTCTTGCTGGATCTCCGCCAGCAGGATACCGTCGGTCATCAGCTTGACCATCGTGTTATCACTTACGTGATCGCTGAAACGCACTTTGTAACCGATGCAACCGCCCGGCTCCGTTTTCAGCTCTTCCGCAATACGGTTCGCCACCGTTCTTGCCGCCAGGCGACGCGGCTGGGTATGGCCGATCAGCCCTTTAATCCCGCGCCCCAGCTCCATACAGATTTTCGGTAACTGAGTCGTTTTACCAGAACCCGTTTCCCCGGCGACGATCACCACCTGGTGATCACGAATCGCTTCGAGAATGTCCTGTTTTTTCTGACTAACCGGTAAATTGTCAGGATAAGTAATTTCCGGTCGTGCCGCTTCACGCAGCAGGACTTTCCCTGCCGCCTGGTCAATCTCTTTCGCCATCTCCTGGAAAATGGCCTGTTGTGCATCAGGATTTTTAACCTTCTTCACGCCGTGCAGACGGCGAGAAAAACGCAGTCTGTCGCGCAGCATCAGCGAATCCAGCCGCTGCTGCAAGGCCGTAAAGGTCAATTTTTGTTGTTCTGTCATAACGTTAGTGGGCAGTAGTCTGCCTGATTAATTTTCTTTTAAATGATAGATATAGAGTACCACATCGCGGCTTTCTATGCGTTGTTCAATAAATTCGAACATAGGCTTCGATTTATTGCGCTATCTCTGTGGCAGGATTGTGAATAAAGTGTCAACAAGCAACGGGGCATCGCCCATTCAAACATCTATAAGGAAACACCATGAGCAAGGTATTAGTTCTTAAATCCAGCATCCTGGCAGGGTACTCTCAGTCTAATCAGTTGTCCGATTATTTTGTTGAACAATGGCGCGAAAAGCACTCCGCTGATGAAATCACCGTTCGCGACCTGGCTGCAAATCCGATTCCGGTACTGGATGGCGAACTGGTTGGTGCACTGCGTCCGAGCGATGCGCCGCTGACTCCGCGTCAGCAGGAAGCTCTGGCGCTTTCCGATGAGCTGATTGCCGAGCTGAAAGCCCACGACGTTATCGTTATTGCGGCACCGATGTATAACTTCAACATCTCGACTCAGTTGAAAAACTATTTTGACCTGGTTGCACGCGCAGGCGTTACTTTCCGCTATACCGAGAACGGTCCGGAAGGTCTGGTAACGGGTAAAAAAGCCATCGTTATTACCAGCCGCGGTGGGATCCACAAAGATGGACCAACGGACCTGGTGACGCCGTATCTGTCCACGTTCCTCGGCTTTATCGGCATTACCGATGTGAAATTTGTCTTCGCCGAAGGGATCGCATACGGTCCGGAAATGGCAGCGAAAGCGCAGTCTGACGCGAAAGCAGCCATCGACAGCATTGTTGCTGCATAACCGGACACGATCTTGATGTGGACTGTAGTTCAGTCCACATCTCAATCCACTTACCTGTTTTCCCATAATTTCAGCATCGCTTTGTGATCTTCCTTAAGCACAATATGCGAACGTCTGGCTCGAATATAACTAATCGCTTCATCAACGGTTTTACAGTGTCCGTAACATAACAGCCATGCCGCCACTACCAGCGCACTGCGCGATAATCCCAATGCGCAATGGACCAGAACGCTGCCTTGCTCTTCGCGTAATGTTTCCAGCATCGCCACGGCCTGTCGGAGCTCCCCCTCTTCCGGAACCACCAGATCCAGCATCGGTACACAGAAATAGAGTCGATCTTTTGTCGCTCGTCCGCGAGGGAATTCAAAGGTGACGTCCAGAACCGCATTCTGTGCCGGAATATGTCGTGGAAACGCCCCTAAATAAACACCAGCAGTAATTTTGCTCACCGGCTCCAGGCGACGACAAAACCAACGCATAGACAGCCACATCCCGATGCGGCAGGGCAATGTCAGCCAGTAAACGGCGGGCGGGAGTTTCCCCTGACTATCTTTCCCTGTTGTTATCGCGCCAAGCCCACCGTACCCACGGCCAATTATGAGTAGCGATAATACTGGCCAACATAACCAGACTGACCACCATAACTGAATCATCATCATTAGCTCCATCAACACAATGCACGAGCCCGCGCCTACGACATATGGCAGTGCTATTTTGATTCGACGTTGATCAGGTTTCTGATAATTCCAACGACGGTCGACGGGCACCATCCAGTCAATCAACATACCTACCGCCAGCCCTGTGATGACATCAATAAAATGATGCTGCCAGGTCGTCAGCGTCGAAATGGCGATGAGTAAAAACCATCCGCCGCAGACTTTACGCCACCTCACAGCCAGATGCTGACGAAAGTGACGCCAAAGTAGCCAGCAGAGAATAATATGCAGCGAAGGAGACTGGTTATAAGGCAGATCAAACAGTTCAAGTGTAAGCGTCGTCTGAGTACCGTCTGGTCCCGAATCCAGGATCCTGTAACTTAAGCACCCACTTATTTTGCAGGTGGACACCTCATGCGCGCTAAAGAAAGACTTCCCCGGAAACACTATTCCCCTGAATTCAAAATGGAACTGGTCAGGCTGGCTCTTGAAGAAGAAGGCAGTATTGCCGCACTGGCCCGGAAACATGACGTCAATGATAACCTGCTCTTTAAATGGATAAGGCTCTGGCAGCGTGAAGGGCGGGTCTGTCGGCCCCGAAAAAACTCATCGTCGCTTCCTGCCCTGATACCCGTGCAGCTTCAGGCGGGCTCTTCTCTCCCAACCTTCGAACTACCATCCTGCTCTCCTCCCGCTACCTGCCACATAAAATGTCGGGGAGGAGAAATAACACTGACTCATCCCTCTGCTGAACTCATGAGCACTGTCCTGCGCGAACTGATGCGGGGGCCGGTATGATAAATCTTCCCGCAGGCACAAAAATCTGGCTGGTTGCCGGTATCACCGATATGCGCAACGGCTTCAATGGCCTCGCCGCAAAGGTGCAGACCGCGCTGAAAGATGACCCGATGTCCGGCCACGTCTTCATCTTCCGGGGACGCAGCGGCAGTCAGGTAAAACTGCTCTGGTCCACCGGCGATGGTCTGTGCCTGCTGACAAAGCGACTGGAACGTGGTCGCTTCGCCTGGCCCTCAGCCCGCGATGGCAAAGTGTTCCTGACGCCGGCGCAACTGGCGATGCTGATGGAAGGTATCGACTGGCGACAGCCAAAGCGGTTACTGACATCCCTGACCATGTTGTAGCGCTCTTTATCCTGGTTGTCGCAGAATAAGCCTGGTAAAATACAGGCTTATGAACGACACCTCTTCTGACGACATCCTTCTGCTGAAACAGCGCCTGGCCGAACAGGAAGCGTTGATCCACGCCCTGCAGGAAAAGCTGAGCAACCGGGAACGCGAAATAGACCATCTGCAGGCGCAACTGGATAAGCTGCGCCGGATGAACTTCGGCAGTCGTTCCGAAAAGGTATCCCGCCGTATCGCGCAAATGGAAGCTGACCTGAACCTGCTGCAGCAGGAAAGCGATACGCTGACCGGCCGGGTGGATGACCCGGCAGTGCAGCGCCCGCTGCGTCAGACCCGCACCCGCAAACCGTTCCCTGAGTCACTCCCACGGGATGAGAAGCGGCTGCTGCCGACTGAGCCGTGTTGCCCGGAGTGCGGTGGTTCGCTGAGTTACCTGGGTGAGGATGCCGCCGAACAGCTGGAGCTGATGCGCAGCGCCTTCCGGGTTATCCGGACAGTCCGTGAAAAGCATGCCTGCCGTCGGTGCGATCGCATCGTTCAGGCCCCGGCTCCTTCGCGCCCCATCGAACGGGGGATCGCCGGACCGGGGCTGCTGGCCCGAGTGCTGACCTCAAAGTATGCAGAGCACACACCGCTGTATCGCCAGTCGGAGATCTATGCCCGCCAGGGTGTAGTGTTGAGTCGTTCTGTACTGTCGGGCTGGGTGGATGCGTGTTGTCGTCTGCTGGCACCGCTGGATGAAGCCCTTCAGCACTATGTCCTGACCGACGGCAAACTCCATGCTGACGATACGCCTGTCCCGGTGCTGTTGCCGGGCAATAAGAAGACGAAGACCGGGCGCTTATGGACGTACGTTCGAGACGACCGCAACGCCGGATCAGCGCTGGCCCCCGCAGTGTGGTTCGCTTACAGCCCGGACAGAAAAGGTATCCACCCTCAGACCCATCTTGCAGGCTTCAGTGGCGTACTGCAGGCTGATGCCTACGCCGGGTTCAACGAGCTCTACCGCGACGGCCATATAAAGGAAGCCGCGTGCTGGGCCCATGCCCGCCGAAAAATCCACGATGTTCACGTCCGTACCCCGTCAGCCCTGACGGAGGAGGCGCTGAAACGGATCGGCGAGCTGTATGCCATCGAGTCGGAGCTCAGAGGTAAAAGAGCAGAGGAACGGCAGGCAGTCCGGCACCAAAAAGTGCTGCCGCTGCTGGCGTCACTGGAGGGGTGGCTGCGGGAGAAACAGAAAACCCTCTCAAGGCACTCAGAACTGGCGAAGGCGTTCGGGTATGCGCTGAACCAGTGGCCGGCGCTGACCCGCTATGCAGAAGATGGCTGGGTGGAGGTGGATAATAACATTGCCGAAAACGCCCTACGACTGGTCAGTCTGGGGAGAAAAAACTGGCTGTTCTTCGGCTCGGATCATGGTGGTGAGCGCGGTGCGTCACTGTACAGTCTTATCGGGACGTGCAAATTAAACGGCGTGGATCCGGAACGCTATCTGCATTATGTACTTGATGTCATCGCCGACTGGCCTGTGAACCGGGTGGGTGCTCTGCTCCCGTGGCGGGTTACTCTGCCTGCCTGACCAGCTTCACTTCGTCAATACGGTTCTCACTGCACGCTTACGGAGAGATCTCAGTAAAAACCGGAAATAACGCCAGAAATGGTGGAAAAAATAGCC
>ERZ773204.1096-NODE-1096-length-22077-cov-4.540868_pt1 | contig 22077 bp, 17 predicted proteins | sample MGYA00581007_ERZ773204 | MGnify/ENA primary metagenome ERZ773204 (study PRJEB29015, sample SAMEA2737757) | human gut metagenome | biome: human gut; feature: human-associated habitat; material: faeces | place: China | collected 2012 ... | reverse complement strand
AGATATTTTTATACCCAGCTTTATATGCTTCAGATTTTTCATCACATAATTCTGGTAATTGAACCATAATGAATTTGCGATTCCCACCATCTTCAGAATTTAATTTCATAACTGCATGAGCAGTGGTTGCCGAACCAGAGAAAAAATCTAATACAATATCATCTTTATTTGTATATAATTGTAAACATTGTTTAATAAGTTTAACAGGCTTAGGGTAGTCAAAAAATGCTTTTCCATCAAATAGCTTTTTTAAATTTTGTGAAGCTTCCTGTGAATGACCGACTTCTCCGTATTTCCATATTGTCATAGGTGTGATTCCATCCTTAACTTCTGACAAAAACTTTTTAACACGAGGCATATTCTTTCCATTTTTCCCAAACCAAATTCTATTATCTCTAACCATTTCTTCGTATTTCTCTTTAGTAAATAGCCAGCATCTTCCGCTTGCGGGTTTCACTATATTTCCAGACGGGGTCATTATATCATATAATTTATCTTGTATCGCAGGACCTACTGTCATGTCAGAAGAAGTCCAATCACCACGTATATCGTTATCCGGATTACTATATCTTGTATCAGTTTCGTTTGTTCTTAGCAATCCATTACAGATACATAATTTTATATTTTTAGCGTAACATAATATAAAATCATGACTTTCAGAAAAGTGTTTTTTTAAATTTACAGGTGAGAAGGCTCTTTCCCATATGATTTGAGCTAAAAAATTTATTTCTCCAAATATTTCATTACAAACTAATTTTAGCTTTTCAACTTCACGATCATCTATACTTATAAAAATCACCCCATCATCAGCTAATAAATTTTTGGCTAATAAGAGTCTAGGGTACATCATATTTAACCAATCCGTATGATAGCGACCACTAGTTTCTGGATTAGATTTCATTCCTTGGTTTGTTTGTTCTTTATAATTTTCTAAACTATTTTTGAATTCATCTTTATACACAAAATCATTTCCTGTATTATATGGAGGGTCAATATAAATCATTTTAATTTTACCAAAATAAGTTTTTTGCAGTTGTTTTAATACTTCAAGATTATCTCCTTCAATATAAAGATTTTCAGTAGTATCCCAATTTTTTGATGAACCTTTATCTGGACGAAGTGTTGCTGAGGAAGGTGTTTGTGATAATTTTATAGCATTGTTTTTGCCTTTCCAAATAAATTGATATTTCTCTTTACTATCATCTACTTCATCGCCTAATACTGTTCTTAATACATCAAAATCAATCTTTCCTTCTGTTACAACATTTGGAAATAGTTCTTTTAATTTTTCAATGTTTAGCCTTGTTAAATCTAAACTTTCACTATTCATTTTTTCCATCGTTTATTCTCCTTGTGTTTCCGCATCGAAACAATTATGGTTTACTTCTGTATCAATCTTATTAAACAAGTCCCGTAATTGATTAAAAATTATTTTATCTTTATGATCTGACAATTCAGTTTCTAATACATATTCATTTTTTTCTATTATATTTTCATAAAAAGAATTGAAAAGTTCTTCACCATTTACTACTTTATTAATTATTTTGATACTCCTATTTGTATCATCTTTCATACTTAATATATAATCATTGTCTATTTTAGTTAGTACTAACTGTTTTTTCATATCTCTTCCACCTTTTCTTTATTGAATCAATTCCTCCGTCTAGATTTTTTGCTACTGTATCCAATATATCAGTATTATCATCTTTATTTACATATTCCAAAGCACCATGTTTTATACATAAGTTTTCTTCATCATCTTTAGTTAAACAAATTACATTATCTACATCAAGATTAACTACAAATTGAGGATTGTGAGTAATCATGATAATTTGTCTATTATTAGACATTGTTTTGAAATTATTAAGAACGTTTGATTTTATTCCACTTTGAGATATATCATCCTCAGGTTGGTCTACTATATATACTCCTTCTTTTTGATCTGTTGATAATATATCAAAATATATCGACGAATTCATACCACTAGACAGTTTACTATAGACATCTTTACCATTTATTGTTATTGATGGAATTGATTTTAAATCATCTTCAATAATTAGCCCTATCTTTTCTTTTAAAACATCTATAGCAGAATCATTAGCATTTCCAAAATTCAAAATAATATTTTTTAATTCATCCTTGGTTATAGTAGAGGTATCTATTTTTGTTCCACTTTTTAACGCTCTCTTTAATACCCCTTGTAAATATTTATTATTAATTGCTGTACAGTTTTTAAATTTTTTGATAAATATATATTCTCCAAAATTTAATTTTTCTGGCTCTAACTCTTCTTCTTGTATATCAAACTTAAAACTTTTAATTTCCTTTTTTAATTTAACTAATTCAGTAATAGCATTAGCAATATTATTTGAATCAACAACATCAAACTGGTTTTTCATAAATTCTAAATTGGTTTTCCATCCTTTGACTTCATCATTAAATTTTTTAATTCCGTTATCAATATTAACTTTTATTGCATAAATCAACTCTTCTTCTTTCAGTAATTTCTTATATTTTGATTCAAACTCCAATAATTGTTTTTTAAAGTTATCAATAATATTTTTTTCTTCATCTTCTGAAATCAAATAATAACCTGCATCAATTTTAGCTATAATGCCTTTATAATAATTCATTAGTTTCTTATTTCTTTTTATCATTTCTTGATTAGGTCTAATAATTTTAGCAGTTAAATTTTTGGGAACAACTTCTTCGTCAATCATTGTCAAAGAATTTAGTGTCTTATAAATCTCATCATAAGCAAATTTGAATTCTATACAGGAATATAGTTTTTCAAATTCTGAATTTATTTTCATTTTATACGGTTCTGCATCAATATCTGCAGGAAATTTATTTTCTAAAAAGTCGCTATTATCTTGATTATCTTTTGAAAATTTGTCTCTGATAGATCCTTGATAATCAAAAGTATGAACACTATTTATATCTATTTCTGTACTAATGTCCATATTATTGTTTTCTAAATACTTTTCATAACCTTCTTGAATTTTTGTTTTATTCTCCATTAATAAATTTTTATAATTAGTCATTTTATGCAATAATAAAGATTTTCCAATGGAATTATCACCAATAATTACGTTTATTCCTGGAGATAAAGGAATATTATAGTTTTGACCATTTAGCGACATTGATATATTATCTATCATTTTTTGACGAGTTCCAAAAATATTATTGGTAGTAGAAATCCTTCTAGTATCACTAAATGCCATGGCTAGACCCCTAAAGCATGGTAAACATTTTAAGTAAGTAAATTCAAAACCTATTCCATCAACTTCTTCTGGGTCATGCTTAGGATAAAATTCCCAATTATGACAATCGGATCCAGTAATAAATCTTATTTGATCATAATTTTTATTTTTTTGTATTGCATAATTGTTGTTAAATAAGCCATTTTTCATACTTTTAAATTCAAATGATTCAAAATATTCACAGCCAATCAACTCATTAAATTTTACAGCACCTAATGATGAAACATCATTCTTACTTTTACTGGCTGTCCCACTACTAACACTTTGTTTTTGGTGCGCAATCATAACAACATTTAAATCAATATCTCTTAATATACTGATAAATTTCTCTTCACTAAAAAACTTTTCATTTTCAACATCATATTGTACTTTATTACTCTTAAACGGTATACAATCTTGAATGTGTTGTACTTTTTCTTCATTATCGTCATCAAAAATACAAATTACATGAACTTGCTTCATGTTGTTATCATCTGCTTTAAATCCTACAGAAAATTCTACACCTGGAAATACTTTTTCTAATTCTCCAGCTTTTGATTCGTAGGATTTCAACTTTTTATATAAATCATATGAAAAATAATCATGGTCTGTAATAGCACACATATTAATATGATTGTTTTCAAGTTTATCTAATAAAATACTCAAATTTTCTTTTTTACCATTCTCTACTAATGAGGATTCATCTTTGAACTTAGAAAAATATGAATGAATATGAAAATCAATTTTCATTGGTTTAGTTACAATCTTTTCCATTTTTTAACCTCCCTTTGGAAACAAATAATACAGTAAATCTGCTTATATCTTAAGTCATCACCTAACAAATTAATTATCTTGCATCTTATTAATCAGCTTTTTTATTTCAATCTCTTTATCATATAACTCATCATCTATTCTCATCTTATCAGATTTCATTGAAGCTTTTTTATATGCTTCTTTTAATTTATGTATGTCTGATTTTGTTTGTTCATATTGTTTCAATAAAGTTTTAAAATCCAAGTCTTTTTGAGGATAGACTTTTGTAATATGAAGTACTTTTAATTTATAAAACCAGTTAATAATACTGTGATAATACTCTCTTAAATTAGTTCCTGTTATGTTTTTTAAAGATAGTTGCTCCAATGTTATTGATGAAGGTATTTGTGTGATGACCACATCTTCAACAACTGTTTTTCCTTGTTCAATTTTATTAATACGTTTCGATGCTAATGAAATATAATAGGCATCAATTCTTTTATAAATTAATACTGTTGGTTCAGGGAATGCAGAATGAATCAAATGAGATAATGAAGTAATACTATCATCTTTTTTCAATTCTATTAAGAACACATAAATTGCCTGATAACTGTAGTCATCATCTTTATATGGACGAATATGGATGGTTTGTTCATTTAATAAACTTACAAGCTTCATAGAAGCAATATGAGATTCAATAATTTTCTTATCGGCTGGTGTAGGTTGTAGTTGTTCTACTAATGTTTTGACTGGTATTCTTTGTGGTGGACATAATGGGATATGCAATTTTTCTAATAGTTCCATTATTTCACCACCAAGAATGAGATTAATTCAAAATCATTTAAACCAGATACTGTATTTTCAAATAGGGTAGCTTGTCCCATTTGGAATAGTGATTGAATACCTTTTTGTTCTACAACACCTTTAATATCAAATACTGCTTTCTCAAGTAAATTTGTATATTTACTCATATCATTACCATTTTTTGTTTCTTTATTGAATTCTTTTACTAATATGTCAATAGGTTTATTTTTACTTTGACATAATGCTTTATAAATATCTAATATTTTCTTTGGATTTGTGTTTTTAATGTGAATTGAACCATCATCTCTTACATACACCAGAAAATATGGATAAAGAGAAGTAGCACCTTCTTGTGCTTCAGAAAATTTCTTTTGTTTTAAACAATAGATAACTCCTGACTCACATTCTTCACTGACACGATTTGTAATATTAGTTATTGAATGAACTCCTGTTGGATATTTTTCTAAAACATTAGGATGTTCTTTCATATATCGATCTAACGACATAATAAAATCATCTAAAGTTAAATCAGTAATTGAAATACCACCTTGCATTTCTTCAATATCTAATACTTCATTTTGAAGTTGTTTTAACTGGTTCTTTCTATATTCAAGATTTTTACTTTCTATAGATAATAAATCATCTTCACCAATCGCTGATAAATCTAGCATCACCATACGATTTTTTACTCTATTTTCAAGGTTGATATATTCATCTAATTCCATATTTGGCCAGAAATTAACTAACTGAATATACTTGTTTACTGAACCGATACGGTCAATACGACCAAATCTTTGAATAATGCGTACTGGATTCCAATGAATATCATAGTTTACTAAATAGTCGCAATCCTGTAAATTTTGACCTTCACTTATACAATCAGTTGCGATAAGAATATCAATTTGTTTATCGTTTGGATTTAAATGGTTCGATCTAGGTGAAAAATGTGCCAAGATAGATTCAAATGAATTAGAAACCGTTTTTAAGTTAGTTTTCGTTCCTGAACCACCAGTTACAACAGCACTATATAGACCATGCTCTTTTAATAACCATTCGTGAATATGTTTATAAAGATATTCAGCTGTATCAGAGAATGATGTAAATATAATCATCTTTTTATTATTTCCATTCAATGGATGTTTAATTTTATTAGTAATTTCGTTCTTTAAGTCTAATAATTTTGCATCTCTAGATGAATCAATTGATTGTGCATATTGCAATAATTCAACAAGCACTTCTTTATCTTCAAGCAAATCTTCTTTTAACCTTAAAGCATCTAAATCTTTTACTTTGACTTTGATTTTTCCTCCAACTTCAACATCTTCAAATTCATCTTCATCAATGCTAGTTTCATCAAAATTGTATTCTTGTCCAAAATTTAATAAATATAGCATCGTATCAATTTGTTTAAGAATTCTTTCTAATGTTAAAGCAAATGAGTTAACAGAACTTTCTAATCGTTTAAAGATATTCACACGCATTAAATTGACAATATTCTTTTCACGATCTACTTGTCTAAAGCTACCTTTTCCACCTTTAACCTCTTGATCATATAAATCTTCATAATATTTCATACGATTTGGCAAGATATAAAGCATTGGAGAATAGATTGCTAAATGTAGTCCTGCAATCATTCCATTCACTTTACTTAATGATGGAAAATTGTTTTTAAGGTCTATATCAGATTTTACTGATTTAGGTTTTTGTCTTTGAGGAAATTCTCCTATATCTTTTGTATCATAATATGTTTGAATATGTTTACGACTTCTTGCAATAGTTACTGTATTTAAAAGATTAAAGAAATTATAGTCCAACATAGGAAGTAAATTCTTTGTTGTTTGTTCTTCATCTGGTAATTTTGACCATTCACCAAAACGCTGCTGAGCAATTCTTAATGTATTTTCAATACTGTTAATTCCTGCTGTATCTTTAAACGCTTGATCATTATCTTCAGTAATAAACATAATTTGATTTTTTAAGTCAGCAAGTCGATTGTTTACAGGGGTTGCAGATAACAATAGAACTTTAGTTTTAACGCCACTTTTAATAATGTTGTTCATTAATTTTTGATAGCGAGTTTCTTTTCCTTTAACTGCATTGTTATTTCTAAAATTATGAGATTCATCTATAACAAGTAAGTCATAATTTCCCCAATTGATTGTTTCCAAGTTAATATCACCAGAACGACCTCTATCTCTTGATAGATCTGTATGATTTAATACATCATAATTAAAACGATCTTCTGCTAACATATTAGTGGTACTATTTTCCTTGAATGAAGTCCAGTTGCCTCGAAGTTTTTTAGGCGCAAGCACAAGCACTCTATCATTTCTTAATTCATAATATTTTATAATAGCAAGTGCTTCAAAAGTCTTACCTAAACCAACAGAGTCTGCAATGATACAACCATTATAAAGTTCTAATTTTTTAATTGCACCTACAACTGCATCATGTTGAAAATTATATAAAGAATTCCATATCTTTGTTTCAGATATTCCAGTTCTTTCTTTTACTCTAGCCATATCATCCATGTTAATAAGTTTTTCACCAAAGATATTATATAATGTTAGATAATACAACAATTCAGGAGAGTTTTCTTTATATAGATTTGACAAATGTTTTAACAGTTCTTCTTTGACATCAACGACAATATCTTCATTTGAAAATATAGAATTAAAAAACTGTAGATACTGTTCAATCATTTGTTTTTCATCAGATACAGTATTAAAGTCAAAACGAATGGTGTTTGTATATCCTAATCCATCTTTAGAAAATGAAATATTACTTCCGTTAATCAAATACTTCTTATCTGTATTTTCTATTAGAATATTACTAGGAGTAACTGTTCCAGATTTAACTACTGACTTTACTTCTGCTTTTTCTTTAATGAATTTATAACATTTTGTAGCAATTTGATTCTGATCTAAATTGTTTTTTAAACCTATTTCTAAAGAAAATTCTGAGACATTACGTTCTCTTTGTTGCATTTGTAACTGAAATTCTTTAACTTCTTTGTCATTCGCAATTACACGTTTGATAAAAGTAGGTTCATTAAACAAGAACTTAAACTTACCACTTTTCTCTAAAACTTTTCTTAATTCTTCAAAAGCATAAATTGTAAAGATAGGGGAAGATATTGTGATATTAGCATTTAGATTTGTATTATCTTTAATGAATTCCCCTACTGCACCTATTTTATTATTATCTAAAACTATACTCATTCTATCACTCCTCAAAATTAAGTATATTTATATTCCCATTGCCTTTTTTATAGCTTCAGAAACAACTATTTCAGCTATGTTTATTAACGATTTTATAGAAGTAGAACCAACTTTTTTTGAATAGTCTTTAACTTTATTCCAAATAGTATCATTTCTAATATTGCTTATAAACTCATGTCCTAATGGTTTAATATCATAGATACAAAAACCTAGTACTGCTACCATATCTGCTTCAAAGATTGACGCGCTTAACAAATCGGTTTCTTTTAAATATTTTACCGTGTATTTAATTGTTGCTAAATCATAATTTGAAATGTGTGTACAAAGAATCCTGTCACTTATTTCATTCATAGTTCCATCATCGTTCATAACTAATAATTTTTCACAGGCTAACAAAATATCTCTTATACAATCTTGATTTAATTTCATATAGTTGTTCCTTCTTCTGTTGAACATTTTAATGGAATTTCCATAATATCATTTGGAGTACATTCTAACGTTCTACAAATTTTCACTAACACTTCCATTGATACATACTCATTTTTCGATAATTTTGCTAATGTATTAGCACTAATTCCTGCCGCCTTTGAAAACTCAGTTTTTTTCATATTTTTATCAATAAGTAATTTAAACAATTTATTGTAACAAACATTCATTGCTTTTACCTCCTACTTTGCCACTGTTTATTGTGAAACTATTTTAAGTATATCATTTTTTGTAGTTATTCGATAGATTAATATTGGTATTCGCAAACATTTGTTTTTAAAAAGAAATTTTATACTAATAACATAAATAATATTTCCAGCTCTAATTCTCATTAAGTAAAATAAAAATTTCTTCATATAACATTCCTAATATATCAACAATAAATTTCAACGCAATTTATCTATACATTATAAAAACTCAGCATATTTCTACACTGAGTTCTCGTTACTATTCATAAATTAATTCATTTAATATAATTTCATTTACACAAGCTTTAATGTTATTCATTTCTTGTACCCATGACATTTGATCTTGTGCTTTTAGTTCTTCTGTTATGTTTCTTTGTTTCTTGTATTGCTCTACAAGTCTGTCATACATATCGTTTGCTTGAATATCTATTTCTTCAAGATACTCAAATAATGTACCTTTTGCCATTAAAAGAACATACTCATCTAGATGATACATCCTCATGTATTTCATCTTTTTCATACCAAAATAACCTAATTCTTTTACATTTACATGTAAATCCGGGTATAAAATACCACCAACCTCCACATAGTCTAGTTTTTATATTCAAATTCTCCTCTATTTATCACACTTTTTTGATGTTGAACCGACTTATAATGACATGTAGTTTTTTTATTTATTTTCCATGATGAGGAATATCACTTACATTATTGAGTTGTTGAAAATAATAGTTTCCTTCTTGATTTTTCTTTCCTTTAATGAGTTCCATAATTTCTTCTAAAGATAAATTCTTTGTTTCTTTAATAAAGCCTTTTATTTTTTAAAAAAGTAAAAAAATTACGAAACCCTCGTTTCGTAATTAGTCTTGTTTCAATTTTTTCATCATCATTGGAATCTTTTCTATCACTTTAGAAGCCACCACTGTATAATTTTCTTTATAAACTTCATCACCACATAAACCATGAAGATACGTTCCTAAAAGAGCTGCTTCTTTAGGAAGATAGCCCTGTCCTAAAAAACTACTAATGATACCGGCAAGTGTATCTCCCATTCCCGCTGAAGACATTCCTCTATTGCCTGAATCAATACGATACGTTTCATAACCGTCACTAATAAAAGTGTGTGGCCCCTTTAAAACAAGAATGATATGATACTTCTTCGCAAATACATTGGCTTGATCAATCATTTCTGAAATATTTGAAAAATTCACAAACCGTTTAAATTCACCATGATGTGGCGTTAAAATCCATGTTCCTTCATGATTTTCTAATAATTCTAAATGTTTAGAAAGAATCGTAAGCGCATCACCATCAATAACGGTAGGTAGTTTGATATTTTTTAAAAGACGACACACAAGTTGTTCATTTTCTTCATTTAGTCCTAAGCCACTGCCTAGAAGCAAAGCATCTTTATCATGAAATACTTTTTCATCAAGATATGTATTTCTAACCATTGATGTTGCTTCTGGACAATATAAACTTAAAGCATCAATGACTTTTTCATTTGAACAAACAGTGACTAAACCACTTCCCGTATAAAGAGCTGCTTTAGAAGCAAGTAAAGCCGCTCCTCGATAATGATAACATCCTGTAACGTGCATAACCTTTCCATAAGTACCCTTATGACCATCATAGACTCTTTCTTTTAAATGATATTTTGCCCACTTATAATCAATTGGTTGCGAAAATAACATTTCTTCATGAAACGATTTAGCATCTAATAATTCTAAACTGATTTTACCTGTATAAAGACCACTATCAGGATTTAAAAACGCAAGTTTATAGGCTGTCAAGGTAATAGTCTGCAAAGCACAAATACAGCTATTATACGGATTTCCTGTATCTGGATTTAAACCTGTGGGAATATCAATAGAAATCACATCATTTTCCATTGTATTATTAATAGCATCAACGACATACTTTACAATTCCTCTTAAATCACTATTAAGTCCAAAGCCAAATAAGGCATCAACGACAACATCATAATCATTCATTCTTCTTTGAAACTCATCTAAAGATTCTTCATCTAAAAATAAAGTTTCAATTCCTAAATTATCTGCCTGTTGAACATAATAATTATTTGCCTGTGATAATTTTTCAGGAAGTCCGCTATAACAAAGTAAAACTTCTTTTCCTTCATTAAAAAGTTTAATTCCCAAAGAAATCCCATCAGCTCCATTATTTCCTGGACCACAAACAATCATGACCTTTCGATAATGATGAAAATGTTTAATTAAACAATCACTCGCTTTATCTACTAATTCTTCTATAGAATAACCATAATCCAATAATGCTTGATCATATCTTTTTAATTGTTTACTTGTCGCAATATACACAATACCACCCCTTTTCCCTATTATAGCTTTTTAAAGAATAAAAAAAAAGGCTACTTACGTAACCTTTCTATTGATATCTAAGTCCACATTTAAAGCTTCCAATACCAGAAGATACCTTAACAACATCTCCAGTATGAGGAGCATGCACATATTGTCCATTTCCAATATAAATACCAACATGCCCTGAACGCCATAAGATATCCCCAACTTCAAGTTCTGATAAACTTACAACCCTCTTAGCAGACGATTTTTGTTCAGAAGATGTTCTTGGAATAGAAATTCCGTTTTGACGATATACCCATTGAGTAAACCCTGAACAGTCAAATGAATTAGGTCCAGTAGAACCCCATACATATGGACATCCTCGTTTAGATAAACCAGTATTTACAATTCTTTCTCCAGAGAATGTAACTTCTACTTGTAATTGTACTTCTGTTTTATTTCCTGCTGTATCCACACCTGTATATGTGACTGTTTTATTTCCTGTAGTTGATGTATCGATGGTATTAAAAGTAATTTTATCTTTCATATCTCCATCTAAATTATCTACTGCAGATGTAATATACGATTTTAAATCGATTTGTTCTCCTTTATCAAGAGAAATCTTATTTGTTGATAAAACAATTTTTGGACCAGTAATATCTTTTACTGTCGCATTTAATGTTTCTTTTGAAGTATTTCCAGCACTATCTTTAGCGATTACTGTTAATGTTGTTTGTTGATCTAATTGTTTTGTATCGATTTTTCCTTCGATTTGAGGTTCAACATTCACATCTAAGTTATCTTCAATTGTCATGTAGTCTTGCCATTTAAATTCACTTCCATAATTTACTGTAATATCATTTCCAAATTTTAAAGTAATTTTTGGTGCTTGCATATCTGCAACAAAGAATTTATAGGCTTCTTTTGTCGTATTTCCACTATTATCACTTACAGATACTTCTAAAGTTTGTGTTCCTTGTTTTGAAGTATCTAACTGCTTATCACTTTCAATAAATGGTGTAACATCTCCATCGACATTATCTGTTGCCTTTAAGTAAGATGATAAATCTGAACTTCCAAAAACAGGAACTTCAATATAATATCCATTACTTGCTCCAACAGTTTTAATTTTTGGAGATTCGTCATCAACAACATCTACTTGAATTGTTTTAACGGCAACATTATTAAATTGATCTGTTGCTTCTACCTCCACTTGATAACTTCCTAATTGATTCACATTTAAAGATTGTGTATTAGCGTTGACCACTAACTCACTTCTTTCATCGTGATTATCAATAATATCAATCATATCTGTGTCAAATTTCTCACCATAAGGTATCTCAATATGATCTGATAGTATTTCAGGCTTTTCATGATCCACACCAGCATAACCTACTAACATAAAAGTAGCTACACCAAGTATTGGAATAAACATTGCTTTACGCTTTAAAATCTTTTCTTCAAACAATGTTTTGAGCCTGGGCTGTACGTCTGTTTTCATAGTGTTCTCCTTTTGATATTTTTTAACCGTTGTTTATCATAACACATTTTTAAACAAAATGCAAATATGTTGAATTTATCGCTATTTTTTACATTTTCAAAACTATTACTGAACCTTTTTTCAAAAATCAAGGTACAAAAAAAGTCGTGATTTTTCCACGACTTTTTAATATTAAGGTCTAATTGCGCAACTAAAGCTTCCTACACCAGAAGATACTTTAACAACATCTCCTGTTTGAGGAGCATGAATATATTGGTTACCACCAACATAAATTGCTACGTGTCCTGGTCTCCATAAGATATCTCCAGGTTGTGCACTTGATACGCTGATTACTGTACCAGATGATTTCATCGCACTTGATGAATGTGGTAAAGATTTACCAGCTTTTGCATAACACCATTTTACTAGACCAGAGCAGTCAAATGTATTTGATCCCTCAGCGCCCCATACATATGGGCATCCAAGTCTTGAATAAGCAGCTCCGATTACCGAAGTTCCATAATAGTTTGGTCTTGAAGTTGTACCAACTGCTACAGATGATTTTCTAGAAGTTCTTCCAGCTTGAATAGCTTTTACTTTTACAGATAATGAAGCAGTTGCTTTATTTCCTTCAGAATCACTTACTGAATAAGTTGCAGTATATGTTCCTGCTCTTGAAGTACTTACTGATGGGATTGAAACTTTTGATTTTAAATCACCATCTTTATTATCTGTTGCACTTGATAAGTATTTAGATAAATCTAAACTTTCTCCTGCATTTACTGTAACTTCTGATTTAGATAAAGAAATTGTTGGTGCTTGTGTATCTTTAACATTAACATTTAATTGTGCAGTTGATTTATTTCCAGATGAATCAGTTGCATTAATTGTTAATGTTTGAGTACCATCTTCTTTACGTGTATCAACACTTCCTTCAACTTGAGGTTGAATTGAACCATCGTAGTTATCATTTACTGAAACATAATTTGATAAATTGAAATCAGAATCATAGTTAACAGTAACATTTGCACCATTTGTTAAACTAATAACTGGCGCTTCTGTATCTGTTATTGCAAAATCAATTGTTCTTTCTGTTTCATTTCCTGAAACATCAGATGCTTTTAAAGTAATTGTTTGAGTACCTAACTTAGAAGTATCTAAAGCTTTATCAGATTCCATAAATGGTGTAACATCACCATCAACATCATCTGTTGCTTTTACATAACTTGCTAAGTCATTGCTTCCTTTAGCAGGAACCTCAACAACATATCCTTCACTCGAACCTAAAGTTTCAATTTTTGGACCAACTTGGTCAACCACTTTTACTGTAATTTCTTTTCTTGTTTCATTATTAAATGAATCAGTTGCTGTTACAGTAATCTTATAATCACCTAATTGTTGAACATTTAATGATGCAAGATCAGCATTTACTTGAATGTCACTTCTTTCATCACGGTTGTCAGTAATATCTAATGTATCTACATCAAATTTTTCACCATAAGTTACTTCAATTTGATCAGAGACAATCACTGGTGCTTCTGTATCAGCAGCAGCGTAACCAACTAACATAAATGTTGCAACACCTGCAATAGGGATAAACATCGCTTTTCTATTTATAATTTTTTCTTGGAAAAACTGAGTTAACTTCTCTTTAACATTTTTATCGTTTACAATTTGACTAACTCTTTCCTTAATATTTTTCTCCATTCGTCTCCTCCTTTCAACAAAATACAAAAATATTATAACGTAAATGAACACTAAAATCCACCCTTGAGCATGTCTAAACAAGGTCTCATTCTCTTGAAAGCCAACCCTAGCATAGGATTCAAAAGATTTAATTTTTTTTAATTTTTTTCGTATATTTTGTTGATTTTACGATATCCTAAATCAAATTTTGGCTAGATAGAAATTACTCAATACTCTTTAAAGATTCTACCATATCAATTTTTTTCAAAACACGTCGCATATAATAATCAATTAAGAATGTAAAGATCATCGTTAAAATAAAGGCAATGAAATAACATTTTAAATTGACACTACGAATAAACATTGCCATGTCAACTTCTACTGTTCGAATCAAATAACCATGAATTATTTTTCCTAAAAAGAGACCTACAATTGATCCAATGACAGAAAGAATAATATTTTCTCTAAAGACATAATCATAAACTTCTTTTGGATAGAAACCTAAGACTTTAATTGTCGCAATTTCACTCTTTCTTTCTTGAATATTAATATTCGTTAAATTATAAAGAACAATAAATGCAAGAGCTCCCGCACAAACAATTAAAATTAAGACAACGCTATCCAAGCTTTCCATTTGACTATAGAATCCTTCAGAAATACCACTTACATATTGAATAGATGTTATATTTTTTTGACGATCACAATATTTTGTTAATGCTTTTTCATTTACATTTTGATGAAGTTTAAAATATTGACTGTTATAGTGTATTTCTTGATTTGTAAGTTTTTTATAATAGGTTGGTGACATATACATATAATGTCTAAAATAAAGCTTATAAATACCGGCAATCTTTACCTTATAATCTTTATTATCTAAAGAAATCGTCATTTGATCTCCTACTTTTAAATCAAAAAGCTCTGCAAGTTTCGCATTGATATAAACACCTTGATCATTTAAAGACAATGTTTTTCCACTTTGATAATCACTCATATGAATATATTTATCAAATTCTTTTGGTTGACTTGGTATTTCAATTGTGACCATTTGACTATCAATTGTTGTGGTTTTATTAAAAATTCCCATTGTTGATTTCACTTGTTTTTGATTTTTAAAATCTTGTTGAATTTGTTTTTCTTCAGTTTCCGTTAAGTCATCTTGATAATTAACAACGCCATCATAAATCCACATCTTACCATATTGTTCACTTGCAAGTGGAGAAACTGAATATTTAATACCAAAGCCAATCACAATTAAAGCAGTACATCCAGCAATTCCAATAACTGACATTAAGAAACGTTTTTTATATCTAAAGATATTTCTCATTGTTACCTTTTGATTAAAAGATAAACGTTTCCAAATAAAAGTCATTCTTTCAAGTAAAATACGTTTTCCAAGTTTTGGTGCTTTTGGTCTTAAAATCTGTGCTGGTCGTTCTTTTAATTCTTTTGAACAGACCATAAAAGTTACAAGTAAAATGATGCCTACCGAAATCAAATAGGTTTGTATACATGTCGATGCTTTAAAAATAACACGGGTTGGTGCGCCAACATCAAACATCATAATACGATAGAGGTAATAAATAATACTTGGGAAAAAATAGGTTCCAAAGACAATTCCTAAACTACAAGCAAAGAAAGTCGCTAAAAAGGCATAAACAAGATATTGCATAATGACATCTTTTTTCTTGTATCCCAAAGCCATAAATGTTCCATTTTGTACTCTTAATTCTTCGACCATTCTTGTCATTGTTGTCATAGAAACAAGCGCCGCTACTAAGAAAAAGAGAATTGGGAAAATTATAGATAAGGCATTGATGGAATCACAGTTTCCACGATAGCTTAAAATGGCTGCACTTTCATTTTTCGTAAGTGTAATGACTTTTCCTTTTTTTAAATCATTTACTTGTTCTTTAGCTTCTTCTAAATCTTCTTTAGCCTTTTCTAAATCAACTTTTGCTTCTTCAAGTTTTGGATAGTTTGTCTCAAGCTCATTCTTTGCTTGATTTAATTGTTTTTTAGAATTTGCCAGTTTAATTCCTGTTTGATCTAAAAGAGCTTTAGAATCATCTAATTTCTTTTTAGATACATCTAATTGTTCCTTACTTTGATCTAAAGTTACTTTCGAAGAATCAAGAACCGCTTTATTTCTTGAAAGTTCTTCTTGAATACTTGGAAGCTGTGCTTTCAATGTATTAATTTGTGTTTCATTTTGTTTCAAAGCATCATAGCCTTGTAATAAAACTTGACATTGTTGATAGTAAGGTGATTCGCTTGGAATATTTTTTACAACTTCTAATCCACCTAATTGATTGATTTGATCTTCAATCGTTTTTAAAGATTCATCATATTGTTTTACTTGACTTTCATATGAAAGATAGGTGTTATACCCACTTTGATATTGACGATAGCCTTCTTCATATTGTTCTAAGCCACTTTGATATTGACGATAACCTTGATTATATTGCGTTAAACCATTTTGATAATCTTTTAATCCTTGTTGATATTGAAGATATCCTTGATCATATTGTTTCTTACCATCAAGATATTGTTTTTTACCTTGATTATAAGCATCCATACCCTCTTGATATTCATTTAAACCATCTTGATACTTCTTTTCGCCATCTGCAATTTCATTTAAAGCATCTGTTTTGGTTTTTTCATATAAATCATTATTATAACTTTTTAAAATCGTTTTAATTTCCTTATTGATTGGTTTGACATAAGTATCATAATCATCATCAAATTCATAATAATCTTTTCCATTTTTTAAATGAACACGCAAATCATTATAAAAAGTTTCTTCCCCATGTAAATCAAATAACTCTTGAGGAACAGCCATGTTTTCATTCCCTTTTGTTAAAACAAAAACAAAACCACTGTTATTTCCATCTCCTAAGCTATTCGTTCCTCTTTCTAAATCACTAATATAACGACTATCATTCACAATTCCAACAATCTTATATTTCTTTTTACTATAATCACTTTCTAAAGTAACACTGTCTTTTAATTTTAAAGAGGATTTTTTCATATATTGATAATCCATCAAACATTCATTTTCTTCTTTTGGCAATCTTCCTTTTAAAAGTTCAGGAAGATCAACACCTGTTTTAAAATCATCATCACTATAAACCGTCATACCAATATTTGCTTTTTCATCATAAGACATCAAAGCATCAAAACGAAAACCATAATCAACGCTTTCTACTTCTTTCAATTTTTGGACCTTTTTTATCACAGAATCATTAAATCCATATGTTGCAATATAATTCAAATCATTCCATTGATAGGTTTGTAAATAATCGTGTATAGATTCTTTCATAATAACCGGACTTTGTCTTAGTCCCGCAAAAAACGAAGCTCCTAAAAAAACAATACAAAAAATAGATAAAAAACGAGCTTTTGTTTTTTTAATAATACGCACCTGATTTTTTAAATACGCTTTCTTCTTCATAACTACCACTCAATTTCTTGAATTGGTTGAGGATGTTCATTTAAAAACATTTGGTCAACCTTTCCATTTTTCAAATGAATTACACGATCAGCCATAGGCGCTAGAGCACTATTATGAGTGATGACAATTACGGTCATATTATATTTATCACACATTTCTCTAAGTAACGCTAAAATCGCTTTTCCTGTCAAATAATCAAGTGCTCCTGTAGGCTCATCACATAAAAGAAGTTTAGGATTTTTCGCAATCGCACGGGCAATAGCCACACGTTGTTGTTCTCCACCAGATAACTGTGCTGGAAAGTTATTCATACGATTTTCAAGCTCTACCCTTTTCAAAACCATTTTTTCATCAAGCGGATCTTTAGAAATTTGTGAAGCTAATTCCACATTTTCTAAGGCTGTTAAGTTTTGAACAAGATTATAGAATTGGAAAACAAAACCAATATCATCTCGTCGATATTGCGTAAGTTTTGCTTCATCATAACGCGCAACATCTTGACCATCAACCATAATCGAACCACTTGTAGGTTGGTCCATTCCTCCTAGTAGATTTAAGATCGTTGTTTTCCCTGCTCCACTTGGTCCAACAATGACCACAAACTCACCTTTATTGACTTCAAAATTGACACCATTACTGGCATGAATCTCAATATCTCCTACTTTATAAGTTTTTTTCACATCTTTAAATTGTATAAATGCTGACATAAAATACCTCACTTTCTTATTTTATGATAAAATAATTATAACATATTTAAGGAGGTTATTTATGAAAATCATTATTTTATCCGATAGTCATTCTATGACCAAACAAACCCTATTACAATTTATTAAAAATCATCCAGCATCTTATTATATTCACTGTGGTGATATCTATATGCCTTATACTCCTTTAGAAGTAGATCACTTCTATAATGTTCGAGGAAACAATGATTTTGTTGATTTACCAAAAGATTTAACACTGGATATTGATCATTTGAAATTCTTTATTTGTCATGGACATCTTTTCCATATTGATGAATCCCCTTATGAACTTGAAGCGTATGCTTTCAATCATCATCTAGATGTCGTTTGTTTTGGTCATACACATAATCCAACTTATTATAAAAAAGAAAACACAATTTTTATCAATCCAGGAAGTATGACTTTTCCTCGCGGTCAGTACCCTCATCCTACTTATTGTGTATTTGAAACCACAAATCAAGAAGTCACATTTTACGATTTAAAGACCGACTCTCCTTGTAATCCTTTTGAAAAAATAAAAAAAGAATCCTTTTTTAAAAGATTCTTTAAATAATTATTTTTCCATAATGATTGAAGTTGGTAAAATACCTTTATAAAGTTTCATGCTTAATAGATAGCTTATTAATAAAGGAACAATTTGTATAATTAAGATAATTAAAAATAAATAAAACGTAATTTTAGCTCTTAGAAGTAAATTACATAAGATAATGATTTGATAGGATAATGGAAGTAAAAGAATAACACCATAGAAACAAATCATTTCTTTTTTTATGATTCTTTTTAATTGTTCAAGAGAAAAACCTAAACGACAAAGATTTTCAAAATTACCTTTTCTTTTAGAAAGCTCCATTCCTATTTTAAAAACAATCGTCAATGACATTAAAATCATCACTGAAACATAAGACATTAAAGCAACCATTGAAACAAGTGGTTGTTTTATTGTATAAACGATCATACAAGTAAGTAAAACAGAGGAAAGCAAAGAAATCAGCAATAGTCCAAAGATTTTTTGAATATCACTATGAAAAAATCCTAATGCGATTAAATCTTCTGAATTCTCTAATGAATTATTTCTCTGTCTTTTTCGAATAAACTCTGGCAACACTTTTTTTATAAGACCTGATATACCAATCAAGCCAAATAAAGCAATAAACATATAAGATGTCGAATCTTTCACAAATAAAAATAAAAACATAGGTACAAAATAAAGAATAATAAAAACTTTACTCGTAATTTGTGGACCTTTTAGACCACTCAGATCTATCTTATTTTTATCATGTATCATGGAATTGATCGTACTTCTTACACAATAGCCTAAATTCAACATAGAACACCACATAACTTCAAAAGCAAGAATCATAAATGTTGCTGGAAAAGTTTGGCTTGATAAATAGAAAAGCTGTCCGCTATATTTAAAAGTCATCATAAATAATGAATTGATCGATGGAATGAGTAAATAACCTAAAACAAGACCTAAAGGAATCGCACAAAGCATAATCGTAAAGACTTGTAAGAATAAGTAGAAGCCTAATTGATAAATACTTGCTCCTGACATCAAAATAATCGAAATTTCTTTTCCTTTATTAGAAACATAAAAGTTATTTGCGAGAAAAACACAAAGCATAGCAATAACAATAACAAAGACTGCAATAGGTGTCACAAAGGTTGTATCATCTTTTCCTAAATGAATACCTGAATAAGGATTAAATGTAAGATTAAAAAAAGAGAATATAAAAATAGTTGTAAGAAGAAAGGTCAAAAAGTAAAAGATACTTTTTGACATATCTTTCTTTAAAGAAACAAATGCAAGTTTAATGATACCCATTATTCAAAGAGTTCTTGTGATTCGCTTGAATTAATATCAACTATTTTATAAAAATATTCTTTTTGTGATAATCCTTCTCTTTCAATCGTACGATCGATAATTCCATCTTTAATATATAATAGTTTAGAAGAATAAGAAGCAATCTTACTATCATGTGTTACCATTAAAATAGAGACACCTTCTTTTTCATTAAGCTCTTTAAATAAAGAAAGAATTTCATGAGAGTTTTTACTATCAAGATTTCCAGTTGGTTCATCTGCCACAATCAATTTAGGATTAGTAACAAGTGCTCGACAGATAGCCACTCTTTGTCTTTGTCCACCTGAACATTCATTAGGATATTTATCAAGAGTTTGCGCTACATCGAGTTTTTTAGCAACTTCTTCGACTCTTTTAGTAATTTCTTTTTTATCCACATTTGCAAGAGTTAGTGGTACAGCGATATTTTCAAAAATAGTTAAACTATCTAAGAGGTTAAATTCTTGGAAAATAAAACCTAAATTTTCATATCTAAACTTACCAATTTCCCCTTCTGACATAACACGTACTTCTTTACCATTAATAAAGACTTTTCCTTTTGTAGGAATATCAATGGTTGAAAGGTTATTAATGAAGGTCGATTTACCAGCCCCAGAAGGTCCCATGATACACACAAATTCACCTTCATACATTGTTAGTGAAACTTCATGTAAAGCTTCATAAAGTGTTTTTGTTCCAATTCCATAAATTTTTGTAATTTTATCAGCAACAAGTATTTCTTTTCTTTCCATTTTATTTTCCTCCTTTGATTGGTTTAACTACTGCATCGATATATTGAACATAAGTAATAAATCCTGAAATAATAATTGGTATAACATAAGATAAAACATAGATAAATGCAAATTGAAATGACATATCTCCATAATAAATAAAACGTCCTGAAATAAATGCTATATAGACAAGTGGTATAAAGATTAAAATAAGATAATAACTAATCACTTCTTGTCTTACAATTTTTCTAAGTTCTTTTCTGGTATATCCTATTTTCCATAAATTCAAAAATAATTTTCTTCTTGTCATAGCTTCCATTGATAATTTATAAATAATCGATACAACAAGTAAAACAATCACAACTACATAGCCAATAACTCCTGTCGTAAATTCACGAGGTGAATGAATATTAGCCGCTAAAATAGCAAGCATTCCCGTTACAGCTACTGTCATTAAAGAAAATAAAAGCAATGATCTTTGAATTGAATAATTTAAATTTGAAATAGATATTAAAACATATCTTTTTGTAAGAAAAACACCTCTTTTTAAATTTCTTACCACATCAGGTAAAACATAACGAATCATCCCAACAGCACCACCTAAACCAACTAAAGTAGGAACAATATAAGCAGTAGCTTCATGAGGATTCATAAATATCATTACAATTCCTAATATATAAATAGCAATAAAAGTAATAGAAACACTTTTCTTTGTATTTCTCTTCACTTTCATTTCTTTTTCTTGACTTAGTAATGTTTGAATATCATTTTTATGTAAAAAACCTGCTGTTAATACACAAATCATTGATAAAACAATCGCCACTAAAACAAAAGAATAAATATAGGCTTCACTTGGTATAATCGATGGATCTTTATGAACACCTAACATTTGATACATATAAGCATTGGAAAAAGGCACAACTCCTCTTCCTATTAATATTCCTAGTGGTGTTGCTAAAAGTAATAAGGTAAATGTTTGATAAAGTACATACATTGTAGAATTAATATAACCTGATCCTGACATCGCCATGATTGCAAGCTCTGTTGTTTTTCTTGAAAGAAAAAAGTTATTGGCGAAAAAAATCATAAAACAACAAAAACAAATAATTAAAAATGACAAAACTGAAGAAAAAG
>ERZ773204.1082-NODE-1082-length-22336-cov-5.334096_pt1 | contig 22336 bp, 13 predicted proteins | sample MGYA00581007_ERZ773204 | MGnify/ENA primary metagenome ERZ773204 (study PRJEB29015, sample SAMEA2737757) | human gut metagenome | biome: human gut; feature: human-associated habitat; material: faeces | place: China | collected 2012 ... | reverse complement strand
GGCAGGGCTGGCGGCTCGTCTCCGCCCACGGCTGCGCCTGTGACCCGGTGGCCGCCTGCCGCGCAGGCGGGACAACTTTTTTCCTGACCGGCGGCAGCGAGACCCCCGCGACGCTCTGCCAACAGCTGGCGGCTGCCGGGCTGGGCGACGCTGCGGCCACGGTGGGGGAGAACCTCGGCACGCCGTCCCAGCGGCTTGTGACCGGCACGGCGCAGGAGCTGGCCGCACAGCGCTTTGCACCGCTCAGTGTCCTGCTTGTGGAAAATGTGCCCGCGCCCCTGCGCCGCACGCCCGGCCTGCCCGATGCAGCGTTCACCCGCGGCAAAACGCCGATGACCAAGCAGGAGGTCCGCGCTGCCGCGCTGGCCAAGCTGGCTGTGCGCCCCACAGATACCCTCTGGGATGTAGGCGCGGGCACCGGCAGCGTCAGTGTGGAGCTGGCGCTGGCCGCCCCTGCGGGCCGGGTCTGCGCCGTGGAGTGCGACGCGGAAGCCTGTGACCTTATCCGTCAGAACCGCGCAAAATTTGCGGTGCAAAATCTGCACCTTACCGAGGGTCTTGCCCCCGCCGCACTGGCAGGCTGGCCCGCGCCGGACGCTGTTTTTATCGGCGGCAGCAAGGGAAGTCTGCGGGCTGTCGTCGATGCCGCGCTGGCCGCGAACCCCGATGCACGGCTCTGTATCAGCGCCATTGCGCTGGAAACCTTACAGGAGGCCGTTGCGGCCCTGACGGCCCACGGCCTGACCGCCCAGGTCACACAAATCGCAGTCAGCCGCAGCCGGGCGGCGGGCAGCCTGCACCTGCTCATGGCGAACAACCCGGTTTTCTTGATTGCGAGGGAGTAAAAATGCTGCAATTGGTTCTGGCTGCACCCCGCTCCGGCAGCGGAAAAACAACGGCAGCCTGCGCTTTATTGGCGGCGCTGACTGCCCGCGGGCTGACCCCCTGCGCGTTCAAGTCGGGGCCGGACTACATCGACCCGATGTTTCACAAATACATTCTGGGTATCGACAGCTGCAACCTGGACAGCTTCTTTCTTTCGCAAGAGGAGCTGCAGGCGCTGTTTCGAAAACGGGCGGCAGACGCGGAGCTTTCCGTTCTGGAAGGCGTGATGGGCTATTATGACGGGATTGGCGGCAATTCCACTTCTGCCAGCACCTATGAGGTGGCAACAATAACCGATACTCCGGCCATTCTTGTGGTGAATGGAAAAGGCAGCAGCCTTTCTCTGGCGGCGCAGATCAAAGGATTTCTGGACTACCGGAAGGACAGCCATATCTGCGGCGTGATCTTAAATAAAACGAACAAAATGGTAGGCGAACGCCTGCGTCCGGAGATTGAAAAGCTGGGCGTGCGTTATCTTGGCGCGGTGCCGGTCTGTGAGATCATGGACATCAAGAGCCGCCATCTGGGACTCACGATGCCGCAGGAGCAGAGTGAACTGCGCGGGCATCTGAATGCCTTTGCGAAACAGCTGGAGGAGTATCTGGATGTCGATGGGATTCTGGAGCTGGCGGGATACTCCGGAGAGAAACTGCCGGAAGCCGGAAAAACCGAGCAATCCAACCAGACAGATTTGAACCAGGAAGAAACAAAACAGGATGAGATCCGCCCCATAGACTCGGAGAGTGAACCTCCTACCCGCCGCATGGCGGTGGCTATGGACGAGGCCTTCTGCTTCTACTATCAGGAAAATTTCCGCCTTCTGGAACAGATGGGGGCGGAGCTGGTTTATTTCAGTCCACTGAGGGATAAAAAAATACCGGACAGAGTGGATGGGCTTTTATTTGGCGGCGGTTATCCGGAGAATTATGCACGGGAGCTGGCAAAGAACGCGGCGATGCGTGAGAATATCCGGCGATCGATTGCGGCGGGAATGCCGTTTCTGGCGGAATGTGGTGGATTTTTATATTTACACCGTACTCTTGAAGGAAGCGATGGAAAACACTGGGAAATGGCTGGCGTTTATCCATTTGACGCTTACCGGACGAACCGCCTGCGCCGGTTTGGCTATGTGCGTCTGCTGACCTCATCCGGTCAGGAAATTCACGGGCATGAGTTCCATTACTGGGAGAGCGAAGATCCGGGCACCGACTGGGAGGCAGTCAAACCGACCGGAAACCGAAGCTGGCGCTGCATCCATGAAAAGGGAGGACAGATTGGCGGATTTCCGCATCTCTATTATGCATCCTGTCCAGATTTTTTGCGAAAATGGTTGGATGTATGTGCCAAAGGGAGTCAGAAAAAATATATCAATTGAGTGAATTTATATGAGAATCTAGAAAATGGGGAGTAGCAAATGCGAGATGAATGGTTTATCCGGGGCAAGGTCCCGATGACGAAGAGTGAGGTGCGGACCGTGTCATTGTCCAAGCTGGAATTGTATGAGGACTGTGAGTTCTGGGACATTGGCGCGGGAACGGGTTCTGTCAGTGTGGAAGCGGCGGTAAGCTGTCCGGGGATTCATGTGTGTGCGTTTGAATATAAGGAAGAGGCGGTTGAACTGATCCGGGCAAATTGTGAGAAAGCCAGAACAGAGGCGGTCACGATCGTGCCGGGAAAGGCGCCGGAGACATTTGCACAGGTAAGTGTTCACCGACCGGATCGGGCATTTATCGGGGGAACAACCGGACAGATGCGCGAGATTCTGGATGAATTGTTCCGCTTGAACCCAGATATCCGGATTGTGATCAACCTGATTGCGCTGGAGTCTCTGACAGTGCTTATGAGTTACCTGAAAGAGCGCGGGATAGAGGCGGAGATTCTGTCCATGCAGATTGCAAAAGCGGAGAAGATTGGTTCCAGTCATTTGATGAAAGGGCAGAATCCGATCTATATCATATCACTGGGAGGAAATGAAGCGTGAAGAAAATGATTCAGCCAGAGGCATTAAAAGTGGGCGCGAATCGTATAAGCGCGAACGATGCAAGGAGTGTAAAATTAGATTTTGCACCAATGGAGGGAATCACGGGATACGTATTCCGGCAGGCGCATGCAGTCATTTATGGGGGCGTTGACCGGTATTACAGTCCGTTCATTGCACCAGGTTCCAGTCATAAGCTGACATCCAGGGAGAGGAACGATATTCTTCCAGAGCATAATCAGGGATTATGCCTGATCCCGCAGATTCTGACGCATTCGGCGGAAGATTTTCTGTGGGTTTGCGAGGAACTGGCGGAGTATGGATATAGGACGGTTAATCTGAACCTGGGCTGTCCGTCGGGGACGGTGGTTACGAAGAAAAAGGGCGCGGGATTTTTAGCCGAGCCGGAAGATTTGAGCTTGTTTCTGGAGGAAGTCTGCAACGGGTTGGAAAAAATCCACGCTGCGGATGGAAAGCCGGTGCGTTTGTCGATCAAAACCCGGATCGGCATGAAAGAAGCGTCTGAATTTACACGCCTGCTCGCAATCTATAATCATTATCCGCTGGAAGAACTGATTGTACACCCGAGAGTGCGCGAGGACTATTATAAGGGGAAAATACGGATGGAGTCATTTGCGTATGCGCTGGAGCAGAGCCGCTGCCCGGTCAGCTATAATGGAAATCTTTTTTCGGCGGCGGATGCGTCTGCACTTATGAAAGAAATTGTAGGACAAGATGAAGCATCTGATAGCGGTAAAACGCAGAAAAAAATGAAATTAGCCGCACTGATGTTTGGGCGCGGTGCGGTTGCGAGCCCGTGGATTTTTGGAGAGGTGCGGAATCTGCCATCCTCGAATCATCTCCAATCCTTCCAGCAGTTCCACGATCGCCTCCTGACCGGTTATGCAGAAATCATGTCCGGCGACCGGAATACTTTGTTTAAAATGAAGGAACTCTGGTACTATTTCCAGTGCCATTTTCCGGGATGTGAAAAAGAATTGAAGAGGATTAAGAAGGCACAGAAGCTGTCTGACTACCGGGCTGCTGTTCAGGCGATGTTTGCGAGCGGGCGGTTTGTGGAAGATGGTTTTCGCAACCCGGCACCATAGGAGTGATACCGGGCTGTCCTGTAACCATCCTCTCATTCAGGCAGTACAGTGTTGCGAATATCAGATTTTACACAGATTTTACATTTCCTGCTGGTTATTTTTACATTTATTTGATATAGTGAAGACATACTATGTGTAAAGATCAAAAGATGATGGGAGAATATGTATGTCTATTAGTACTTTGGGAACACTCTTTCAGTTCATTGGAGGACTGGGAATGTTCCTGTATGGAATGGAGTCGATGGCGGATGGTCTGCAGAAGTTTGCGGGCAACCGTTTACAACGTGTGCTTGAGATCCTGACTTCGAACCGCTTGCTGGGCGTGCTGGTGGGCGCGGGTGTTACCGCGATCATTCAGAGTAGTTCCGCGACGACGGTTATGGTCGTTGGTTTCGTAAATGCCGGAATTATCAATCTTCTGCAGGCGACCGGCATCATCATGGGTGCCAACATTGGTACGACTGTGACGAGCTGGATTGTGTCGATGAGTGAGTGGGGCGAGGTGTTAAAGCCAGAGTTCTTTGCACCGGTTCTCTTCGGTATCGGCGCATTCATCACGATGTTTGCTAAGAGCCACAAGAAAAAAGAGGGTGCCGAAGTCCTGATCGGTTTTGCACTCCTGTTTATCGGTCTTTCTTTCATGTCCGGTTCGATTGAGCCGTACCGGGATGCGCCGATCTTCTCCGAGTCCTTCCGGGTACTGGGACAGAATCCACTTTTAGGTATTTTAGTCGGTCTGGCAGTTACCGCAATCATCCAGAGTAGTTCCGCGTCCGTCGGTATTTTACAGATGCTGGCGATCAACGGCATGGTAAACTGGCAGTCAGCAGTCTTTATTACATTGGGACAGAACATCGGTACCTGTGCGACCGCGCTGTTATCTTGTATCGGTACGACCCGTACGGCAAAGCGTGCGGCGGTCATTCACCTTCTGTTCAATGTGACGGGTGCAGTTGTATTTGGCGTTGCTTTATATATCGTGTTTATGATGAATCCGGAGCTTGCGATGACGCGTGCGGACAGTGTGGGAATTTCGATTTTCCATACGATATTTAACGTTGTCAACACCTGCATTATGTTCCCGTTTGCTGGTTTCCTGGTAAAGGCATCGGATGTGATTGTTCCGAAGCCGAAGGAGACAGAGAAAGAGTGGTCGGCAAACAGTGTCGAGACCGAGATGATCCGTCACTTAGACGACCGTATCCTCGAAACTCCGTCCTTTGCGATTGAGACGGCGTGCAACGAGGTTGTCAACATGGGCAAGGTAGCGGTTGCCAACCTGAAAATAGCGACAGCAGCCTTAGTAGATGCAGATGATAATTTCTGTGAACAGGTATTTGAAAATGAAGAGACGATCGACCGCATGGAGAAAATGCTGACCGAGTATCTCTTAAAGATCAACAACCTCTCCTTGAATGATGAACAGCATCTTCTCGTTAAGAATATGTATTATACAATCGGTGATCTTGAACGTGTCGGTGACCACTGTGAAAACTTAGCAGAGCTTGCCAAGAAACGGATTGAGAATGTGAATATTGATTTCTCGGATCTGGCGCTGAAAGAGCTGCGGACGATTGCAGATGCAACGCTTAAATCGGTCGAGGCGTCCGTGGAGGCGCGTCAGGCGCATGACATGCAGAAAGTACGTCAGACTGCCCGCTGGGAGGAAGAGGTTGACAATATGGAGGAGGAGATGCGCGAGAGCCATATGAACCGTCTTTCCAATGGAGAATGCAAGATTGAGGGCGGTGTTATCTTCCTGGATGCACTGGCAAATTATGAGAGAATCGCGGATCATGCCAAGAATGTAGCTGGCTACGTAAAGGAAGAGATGCAGTAATGAAATATCGGATATATGTGATTGAGGATGATGAAAATATCCGGAATCTGATCTGCGTGGCACTGGAAAACTTTGGTTACTGCGCCAGCGGATTTGAGACGGCAGAGGAAGCGCTTGACAACCTCTCGGCCCTGCTCCGGAGAGGCAGGGAGGCGCAACGGGAGTATCCGGCGATGTTTGTATTCGACTGGATGCTGCCGGGGATGGACGGCATGGCGGCGATCCGCAAGATCCGGGAGATGCCGGACTTTTCCGCAGCCCCGGTCCTGATGCTGACGGCAAAGGATCGTGAGATGGATATTGTACAGGGACTTGACAACGGTGCTGACGACTACATGACGAAACCGTTTGGTATTCTGGAGCTTTCGGCGCGCGTCAGAAACCTTTTAAAGCGGGTGGAACCTGCAAAAGAGGAGGTTTCCAGCCTGACGATCGGTGAAGTCAGCATCAACCGGGAGACGCGAGAGGTGATTGCCTGCGGCGACCGGACGGAGCTGACGCTCAAAGAATTTGAACTTTTAACATATCTCATGGAACATATTAACCGGGTGGTGACGCGAGACGAGCTTCTCGACCATATCTGGGGCTATGACTATGATGGGGAGACGAGAACGCTGGACATGCACATCAAGACACTCCGGCAGAAGCTGCATGATGCCGGAGCCCAGATCAAGACAGTGCGCGGCGTGGGCTATCGGTTTTTAAAGGAAAAAGAAGCGGGAAAGTGATGAAACGATGCGAAAAGCGATTTTGACGAAATTTATTCATCTGTTATTCCTGGCGCTGGTTCTGAATACATTTATCGCCCTGGTGGTTACCAGCAGTGTATTGCTCAAACGGTCAAGGGAGGACATGCATTTTGCATTGGAATCCGTTGACCGTATGTTGGATTATACGGGGAATGTGGAAGAACAGCTGATGGATTTGAGCGACCTTACGAACGACAATAATAGCCGTTATACGCTGATCCGGATGGATGGCACGGTGGTGGCTGATACGGAAGTAGCGCAGGTGAATCAGATGGAAAATCATCTGGAGCGCAAGGAAGTGAAGGACGCGCTGGAGACAGGCTATGGATATTCGGTGCGCCGTTCCGGAACGTTAGGAATGCAGATGGCGTACGCGGCGATCCGTTCATCGGACGGCAAATACATACTGCGCCTTTCTGCCTGTTCAACCGGTTTGGGTGAATATATCCTGATGTTGATTCCGGCCGCTTTTTTGAGCTTTGGAATAGCTTTTTTTGCATCGGCAATGGAGGCGGAACGGTTTTCCCAGTCCATCACGCGTCCTTTGCAGGAAATTTCCAGCGAAATGGTGCGGATGGATGACGACTACACGCGTTTTCAGTTTGAAAAATGTCCGTATGAGGAGATCAATGTCATCGCGGACACGACGACGCGGATGTCCCGGAATATGAAGAAATATCTGGAGCGCATCGAGAAAGAAAAACAGATCCGGCAGGAGTTTTTCAGCAATGCATCGCATGAGTTGAAAACACCGATCACTTCGATCCGCGGTTATGTCGAGCTTTTGGAAAGCGGCATGGCACAGGATCCGGACACGGCACGTGATTTTCTGGGACGCATAAAAAAAGAGGCAATGCGGATGACGAACCTGGTGGATGATATTTTGATGATCTCCCGTCTGGAATCACGCGGTGCGAAAGCAGATATTGTGACAATCCGCACGGTGGAACTGCTGGAGGACAGTCTGTCTTCGATTGCCGCGCAGGCGGCGTCGCGCGGCATCACAGTCCATAAAGAGTGCGAGAATTTCACGATTCGTGCCGATCTGCGCCAGATGCAGGAGCTGTTTAACAATCTGTTGACAAACGCGGTCAAGTATAACAACGAGGGCGGCGAAATCTGGGTGCAGGTCAAGCACTGGGGCGCGGATATGATACTGACGGTCCGCGACACCGGCGTCGGCATCCCGGCGGAGAGCCAGAGCCGTATTTTTGAGCGGTTTTACCGGGTGGATAAAGGGCGCAGCCGCAAACAGGGCGGCACCGGGCTTGGTCTTTCGATCGTCAAGCATATCGTGAATTTTTATCATGGAAGCGTGAAGGTAGAGTCGGAAGTCGGAAAAGGTTCAACGTTTACGGTGAAACTGCAGATTGCGGAAGCAAAATAAAAAAGAGTCAACCTGAATTCCCTATAAAATAGCGGAATTTTAGGTTGACTCTTTTTGGAGTTTGTAGTATGATTGCTTTAAAGCGTAACAGTTCAGCTCTTTAAAGTGAAAAATAAATCATGGTTTGATGCATAAGAGGAAAATCTGTTACATACGTTGAAAAGGTTCAGGAGGATGATATTATGAGAAAGACAAAGAAATTAGCAGCCCTGATGCTGGCTGGCGCGATGGCGGCATCCCTGGCAGCCTGCGGAGGACAGACAGCAAGTACGGACACGACAGCAGCGGAGTCCGCAGACGGAGAAGAAAGCAAAGAGGCAGAGCAGACAGCAGACGGCGAGACTTATAAGATTGGCGTATTACAGCTGACCCAGCATGTGGCACTGGATAAGACCAATGAGGGCTTCGTGGCAGCGCTGGACGATGCAGGCATCAAATACGAGATCGACCAGCAGAATGCAGCTGGCGAGCAGTCTGCATGCCAGACGATCGCAGAGAAACTGGTCAACGATAAAGATGATTTGATTTTTGCAATCGCAACCCCGGCAGCACAGGCAGTTGCAGGTGTGACGGATTCGATTCCGATTCTTGTCAGCGCTGTTACCGATCCGGCGGCTTCCGGTCTGGTAGAGAGCAACGAGGTTCCGGGCGGCAACGTATCGGGTACTTCTGATCTGACTCCGGTTAAAGAGCAGATTGACCTGATGCAGCAGATTATTCCAGATGTAAAGAAGGTCGGACTTCTGTATTGCAGCGCGGAGGCAAACTCCGTTCTTCAGATTGATATGGCGAAAGAAGCACTCGACACAGCCGGTATTGAGTATGAAGATTACACCGTTTCCAATTCCAATGAGATTCCTACCGTTGTAGAATCTATGGTTGGCAATGTAGACTGCGTATACACACCAACCGACAACATGATCGCAGCTGGTATGGCAACCGTAACGATGGTAACAAATGAGAATAAACTTCCGGTTATCTGCGGCGAGAAGGGCATGGTAGATGCAGGCGGTCTTGCTACTTACGGTATTGATTACTACCAGTTAGGCTACATGACCGGTGAGCAGGCCGTTAAAATCCTGACTGAGGGCGCCGATATTTCTAAGATGCCGATCGGTTATCTGGACGCTTCCAAGTGCGAGCTGAGTGTCAATGAAGAGACAGCACAGACGCTGGGAATCGATGTATCTGGACTTGAGAAATAAAGAGTACCAGAAAGACCTAAACTTCAAATGAGATGGACTGTCAGATCAGAAGCATAAAATAAATATGCCGATCTGGCAGTCTTTACAGTTAATCAGATGAAGAAAATACAAAACACAGGGAGGTAAAAGTTTGAGCGGTTTATTAGTATCCCTGCAGGGCGCGGTTGCACAGGGCGTTCTTTGGGGAATCATGGTATTGGGAGTTTACATTACATTCCGCCTGATGGATATCGCAGATATGACGGTAGACGGAAGCTTCGCGCTGGGTGCCTGCGTTTGTGCAGTCCTGGTAGTCAACAAAGGAGTAAATCCGGTGCTGGCACTTTTAGTTGCAGTGGCAGCCGGTGTCGTGGCTGGTGCGGTAACGGGTATTCTTCATACTGTATTTGAGATACCAGCGATTTTGGCAGGAATTCTGACCCAGATTTCCCTCTGGTCGATCAACCTCCGGATCATGGGAGGAAAGAGCAATCTGCCGCTTCTGAAAGTCAAGACACTTATCAGTGGTCTGGCTGCTTCCTTCGGGATGACCCAGGCACAGGCATCGATGATCGTTGGAATTGTGCTGGCGGTGGCGGCTATTCTGTTTCTTTACTGGTTCTTCGGAACCGAGATCGGAAGCGCGATGCGTGCAACCGGTAACAACGAGGATATGGTGCGCGCGCTGGGCGTGGACACTCGTATGACGAAGCTTTTATCCCTGATGGTCAGCAACGGTCTGGTCGCTCTCTCCGGCGCACTCGTCTGCCAGAGCCAGAAATATGGTGATGTTGGAAGTGGTACGGGTGCGATCGTCATTGGTCTGGCGGCGATCGTCATCGGCGAAGTCCTGATGGGACGATTGACCTCTTTTTATTGGAAACTGACCTCCGTGGTTGTCGGTTCGGTCATTTACTTTGTGATCCGTGCGGTTGTACTCCGCATGGGTATGGACGCAAACGACATGAAGCTGCTCTCTGCTGTCATTGTAGCGCTGGCACTCTGTGTTCCGGTAGCACTCGCTAAATATCGGCTGAGAAAAGATTATTCAGAAGGGGGCGAGGAGTAATGCTGACGATAACAAATGTAAAGAAAACCTTTAATAAAGGAACTGTTAATGAGAAAAAAGCCTTAAACGGTATCAACTTACACCTGGCACCGGGCGATTTCGTGACGATCATCGGCGGAAACGGTGCTGGAAAATCCACCATGTTAAATATGATCGCAGGCGTATATCCGATTGATTCTGGTAAAATCGAGATCGACGGTGTAAACATATCCAGGGAACCAGAATACAAACGCGCTAAATATATCGGCAGAGTCTTTCAGGATCCGATGCGCGGCACCGCCGCCAATATGGAGATACAGGAAAACCTTGCCATGGCACTGCGCCGCGGCAAATCCAGAGGACTCGGCTGGGGCATCAAAAAGAATGAAAAGGACTTCTACCGTGAGGCATTGGCACAGCTCGACCTGGGGCTTCAGACCCGTATGACCAGCAAAGTGGGCTTACTCTCCGGCGGACAGCGCCAGGCGCTCACCCTTCTGATGGCGACCCTCCAGAAGCCAAAGCTCCTTCTTTTAGACGAACACACCGCCGCCCTCGATCCCAAAACAGCCCGCAAAGTCCTCGATCTCACCGAAAAGATCGTAGATGAGCAAAATCTGACCGCGCTTATGGTTACCCATAACATGAAAGATGCGATTCAGATCGGCAACCGTCTGATTATGATGCACGAAGGTCGGATTATCTACGATGTAGCAGGGGAAGAGAAGAAGAATCTGCAGGTAGAAGACCTGTTAGAGAGATTTGAAAAGGTAAGCGGAGAAGAATTTGCGAATGACCGTATGATGCTTGCCAAATAAGCAGGGGTTATAAGATTTGAAGGGTTTTATCAAAATCATTAACCGATAACAGACAAAAAATATACGGAATGAAAAGTGGGTTAACAAATTAAAAACCACGACTATAAGTGAGAAAGAATGCCCTCCGGCGGCGCGAGCGGTCGGAGGGCATTCTTTCGGACTAAGCAGCCGCGCATTCTCCTCCCATATTTCCAACTAATTCCCCCTTTCACGACTTAACCGTTTATATACAACTTAACACTTCTGTAATAATTCATTTATAGAAAATTCATTTTTTCCTCCACATCCTTCCTTGGCAATTCCCTACGAATATGATAAAATAAAAATTACGTTTAAGATATTAAGTCATAATTTCAAGAAAAATCAGGAGCGATCCATATGTTAGAAGAAGAAAATAAAAAAGAAACGCAGGAGTTAGAACAGGTGCCAGCGGCGGAGCGGATTCAAAAGCCGGAAGCAGTTCAGAGTCAGGAATCAGAGCCAGCTCAGGATCAGACACCAAATCCGGTCCGGGAATCCGCGGGACATTCGCGCAGGCGCCAGGGCGAAGATAAGAGTCAGAATCTGCGCTTCGGAGTGATAGCAGCAGGGGTGGTGATTGCTCTTGCAGTTGCAGCATTTGCAGGCAAGTCCCTGCTCAGCCGTCAGGCGGGAGCCGGAACTGCAAAGAATGGGGCGGCGACAGCATCAGAGCTTTCGAAGGACGAGGCATCCGAAGAGTCCAGAGCGGAGGAGATCAAAGAGAAAGAAGCAGTGGTAGCTTCCTATAAAAATTTGGGTATCGTGCAGGTGTCCGGTTATCTGAATATGCGTGAGACGGCGAGCACGGATGGCAACATCATCGGCAAGCTGATGGGCGACAGTGCGTGTGAGATCGTGGATGATTCAGCCGAAGGCTGGTATCAGGTCGAATCTGGCGGTATTTCCGGTTATATCAGCTCAGAGTTTGTTCTGACCGGGGATGAGGCGAAGAAAAAAGCGTTGGAACTGGTTGAAAAGCGTGCGCTCATCACGGCAGATTCCCTGAACATCCGAAAAGAGCCGAACACGGAGTCAGAGGTTGTCGGTCAGGCATTAAAAAATGAGCGCTATGTGGTCGAGAGTGAGCCGGAGAATGGCTGGATTCAGATTTCGAGCGGTTATATTTCCACGGATTATGCAGAGATCAAATACGCACTCAATGAGGCGCGGAAGCTGGATATGCGTGCGATGGTGCTGAATTTATACAAAAATCTAGGTATTTCCAGTGTGGATAATTACTTGAATGTGCGCGATCAGCCAAGTGAGGATGGCAATATCATCGGTAAGATGACGAGCAAGTCTGCCGGAGAGATTCTGGAGACGAGCGAGGACGGCGGCTGGTATAAGATCCAGTCGGGTCCCGTCACTGGATATGTGAAGGCGGAGTATATCCTGACAGGAGATGCGGCGAAGCAGGAGGCGATGGAGGTTGCAGAACTGATGGCGATCGTTTCAACCGACCGCCTGAATGCCCGCACGGAGCCGAGCACGGATGCGCCGATCTGGACGCAGATCTCTAACAATGAGCGTTACGACGTTATAAGCCAGCAGGATGGCTGGGTCGAGATTGCGCTCGATACGACGAGTGCGTATGTGGCGACTGATTTCGTAGATGTGCGTTATGCATTGCCGGAGGCGATCCCATTTACCCCATTAAAAGAAAAGGAATCCTTGCGGACCCAGATTGTCAACTATGCGCTTCAGTTTGTCGGAAACCGTTATGTCTGGGGCGGTAATGACCCGCATTCGGGTGTGGACTGTTCTGGTTTTACAAAGTATGTATACAGCCATGTGGCGGGCGTGTCCCTGCCGCGGGTGTCCCGGGAACAGGCGCGGACGGGTACGAAGATTGATTCTTCGAAGATGCGTCCGGGCGATCTGATTTTCTATACGAATCGCAAGGGAACGGTCAACCATGTGGCGATGTACATTGGCAATGGTCAGATCGTCCATGCGGCGAGCCGGAGAAGCGGCATCAAGATTTCTACCTGGAATTACCGGAATCCGTACCGGATTGTCAATATGCTGGGAGACTGATAGGGGGAGGATAAGATGGAAGAGCAAAAGACAGAAGATTATAAAGAACGCCTGCAGAAAGCACGTCAGAGACGAAATGGCAAAGATCCGATGCACTGGTTCATGATCGGGGGCTGTGCCGTCATTGTGGTGCTGGCTCTGGTTATCATCGTGAAGCTGGCACAGGGCGGCACCTTCGGAGGTTCTGGAAACGCCCGGGTGGCATCGGCATCCGAGGCAGAGGTGCAGGAAACCGTGATCGGAGAGACGCTGCCGGAGGATGAGGAACAGGCAAAAGAGGACGAAGAAAAGAAAAATGTAGTCGAGTCCTACCAGAATCTGGGTATTGTGGATGTATCTGGTTATCTTAATATGCGTGAGAGCGCCAGTACAACCTCCGATGTCATTGGCAAACTGATGGGCGGCAGTGCGTGCGAGATTCTGGACGATTCCCAGGAAGGCTGGTATCAGATATCTTCCGGCGGTCTGGAGGGCTACATCAGTTCAGAATTTGTACAGACCGGCGAGGCGGCAAAAACAGAGGCATTTGAGCTGGTCAAGAAGATGGCGGTCATCACGACTGACAAGCTGAATATCCGGAGTGAGCCGAGTGAGGACGCGCAGGTGCTGGAACAGGCGCTGAAAAATGAGCGTTATTCCATTGTCAGCGAGCAGGACGGCTGGATTCAGATCAGCGGGGGCTATATTTCAGCGGATTATGTGGATGTGCGCTATGCGTTAAATGAAGCGCGTAAGCTGGATCTGCGGACGATGGTTCTCAATATGTATGACAATCTGGGTATTTCCAATGTCAATAACTACTTAAATATCCGCGTGGAGCCGAAGGAGGATGCGAAGATCATCGGTAAGATGACGAGCAAGTCCGGTGGTGAGATTCTGGAAACGACCGAGGATGGCGGCTGGTATAAGATCAAGTCCGGTCCGGTTACCGGCTATGTTAAATCCGAATTTATTCTGACTGGAGATGCGGCGAAGCAGGAGGCACTGCAGGTTGCACAGCTGATGGCGATCGTATCAACTGACCGTCTGAATGCCCGTACGGAGCCGAACACGGACGCGCCGATCTGGACGCAGATTTCCAACAGCGAGCGGTATTCGGTTATGAGCCAGCAGGATGGCTGGGTGCAGATTGCACTGGATGAGACGAGTGCCTATGTAGCGACTGAATTTGTCGATGTCCGGTATGCGTTAAATGAGGCGATCGAGTTTACACCGGTTGAGGAGACCCCGGAGCCTGAGACCAAGGCGGCGAGCAGCAAGGGAGGCTCTGGAAGCAAGAGCAGCGGTAACGGTGGTTCTGGCAGCCAGAAAGCATCTTCAAGCGGCTCCTCCAAGCGTGCGCAGATCGCAAACTACGCGACTCAGTTCCTTGGAAATCCGTATGTATGGGGCGGTACCAGCTTGACAAATGGTACGGATTGTTCTGGATTTACGATGTCGGTTATGGCACACTTCGGCGTCGGCCTGCCGCATCATTCGGGTTCCCAGGCGGGAGCAGGAAGAAGTATCAGTTCTTCCCAGATGCGTCCGGGTGATCTGATCTTCTACACAAACAGCGGTGGAACGATCAACCATGTAGCACTCTATATCGGCGGCGGGCGCGTGTGCCATGCATCGAATGCAAGGGATGGTATCAAGATTTCCACCTGGAATTACCGTACCCCGGCGAAGATCGTCAATGTACTGGGCGATTAATTCCATGGAAAGTCAATAAAAATTGTTTGAAAGAGAGCAGGGAGAAAAGGCAGCTTTTCCCAGCTCTCTTTTTCTGTTTCATAGGAAATTGTGTCCTATGAAATAAAAAACGCTCCGCGGGGATGCGCACTCGCGCGAAGCAGAAACATGTCGCAAGTGACCGCGCGAGACGCCCGAATGAGCCAAGGTACATCCTTGTTTGTATAAAAAGCGGTTTCAGTGAATAAAGATAATAGGAAGACAGAATACTAAGAATGAATTAGGCAGTTGAGAAAAAACATTGAATCCGCGTGTAAGATGAAAAGAGCGCAGAAAAGAGGAAAATATGATTCGGGCAAATCGTGAAAACAGGGAATGGGAAAATGAAGCGTGGGACAAGCAGGCAGATAAGGTGGGAGAAAACCGGGAACAGGCGCAGGAGGATCCGATTCAGAAGCGTGAAAATGGACAGACGGATATTACGGGAAAGAATGGCAATCACATTGAATTAATCTCGATCATCGGAGAGATAGAGGGACATGAAAATTTGTCCGGCAATACGAAAACGACGAAATATGAGCATATTCTGCCTAAGCTGGCGGAGATCGAGGAGAGCGGTGAGACGGAGGGAGTTTTAGTCCTGATTAACACGGTGGGCGGCGATGTAAGCTGTGGACTGGCACTGGCGGAGATGATTGCTTCGCTCAGCAAACCGACCGTTTCACTGGTCATCGGGGACAGCCATTCGATCGGTGTGCCGCTCGCAGTGGCGGTCGATCACTCTTTTATTGTCCCGACCGGGACGATGATGGTACATCCGGTACGGATGACGGGGATGGTGATCGGTGCCGTGCAGACGTATGATTATTTTGAAATGATCCAGGATCGTATTTTAAGCTTTGTGTCCGGACACAGTCAGATCTCCTATGAGCGCCTCCGGAGCCTGATGCTCAATACGGAGATGATGACAAAAGATCTGGGAACGGTACTGGTTGGCGGGGAGGCGGTCCAGGAGGGACTGATCGATGAATGCGGCGGGATCCGGGAAGCGCTTGCATGGCTGAACCGGGCGATCGATGGGAAGAAACAGGAAATAGATGCACACGACCGGATGACGAAGACGGATTTTAGTGAAAATCTGAAAAGAAAGTAGAACATACGTGCGAAAATCTTAGGAAAGCGTTGCTTTTTTTCCTGAATTTGGGTATACTGAATGAGATAATAAGAATGTAAAATGAGAAAAGCAGTCTGCGGGAGGCTGTATTTTGTGAAACAGGAGGAACCGCAGATACATGGGAAATGTTGGAGGCATGAGACAGGTGGCAGATACAAGCAGGAAAAGACAGAGTACAGAGCGTGCCGGGGAAACAGCTGGGACAGAGAAAAAAGCCGGGCGATCCAGAAAGTCCCCTGCGGCGAAGAAAGCGGAGGAGACGCTGAACGAGAAAAAGAGTGGGGGGAAGAAGAAAGCTTCGTCCGGAAAAGGCACCGCGAAAGGAACAGGAAGCCGAAGCCGCGCCAGCCAGGCGCCGGAGCCGGTGGAGAAAAGTGGTACAGGGGCATTTATGGGAACGGAAGTGGCGATTATTGTATCATTTGCAATATCGGTACTTTTGTTTTTGAGCAATTTCGGGCTTTGCGGCTTTGTCGGAAGTTTTCTGCGATCGACTCTGCTTGGCGTATTCGGCGTGATGGGGTATCTGGTGCCATTCCTTTTATTTATGGGAACTTGTTTTTATCTTTCAAACCGAGGCAACCAGAAAGCCGTAGCCAAGTTGGTGGCGGTTGGCGAGGTGCTTCTGGCATTTTGCGGACTTTCCCAGCTTCTCATGGGAGGCGGTCAGCATCTGGACTGGAATCTGGGCGATTATTACGCGCAGGCAGGTGGAGGCGGCTTTATCGGTGGCATTCTGATGCTGCTGTTGTGCGGAACAGTGGGAACGATCGGAGCAGTTCTGATTCTGCTGGTGCTTTTGGCACTCGGTGCTGTGTGCATTACGGAGCGTTCCCTGGTAAACTTTGTTAAACAGGGCAGCGGAAGGGCATATGAGTATGCGAAAGAAGATATGAGCCGCCGCCGTGAGATACATGAGGAGAAAAAGGAAGAAAAACGCCGTCTGCGGGAGGAGCAGCGGGTCCGTGGCGTTGATCTCGAGGGCGCCAAGCTGACCGAGCTGCCAGTGATGCGGAATTTCTCGGAAGGAGTCCCGGAGGGAACCGTGCTGGGACCGGAGGACGCACCGGAGGAATTCCGTGAGATGCATGGAAGACAGGAAAACTTGCAGGATGAGACAGCGGCTTATGATGATTGGACCGATGTTCCGGCAGAGGGAAAAAATCTGGCACAGGATTCCGGACAGGGAGTAGAGAAGAAGAATCCGGCAGATGTATTTCGCGGGCAGATATTTCACGGCGGCGGAGCGGTAGAACCAGAACCGATGGAGTATGAAGAAGAGCCGGTGGAGTACGAAGAAGAGCCGGTGGAATCGGAGCAGGATACATATGCATACGCTGGTTCAGAATCCCAGTTTCAGGAAGAATCGGAGCGCGAGACGGCGCGGGCAGTAAGGGAGACAGAATTTGCAGAGGAGCCTGCAGAGACAGAGGACAGTGCGAGCGACCAGCTTCTGAAACGCCTGTATGTACGCCGTGATACCCGGACGATGGAAGAGTTTGCCGGCAGCGAGAGCCGGAAAGGTCCAGGCTATTATCCGGTAGAGACACGGGAGAAAACGGCTGCGGAGGCGGCGTCCGGTTTGACCGCAGAGGAGGTTCATACAGATTTAGGGCATCAGGATGTCTTTGAGCCATCGGAAAACGAGTGGGAAACCGTTTCGATGGGGAATGAGGATGAATGGAACGAACCTATATCTGGGGAAACGGATTCCGAACCAATCGATGGCTATTATAAGACGCTGGAATCAGAGCGGGGCGAGACAAAGGGCAGTTTCTTTGTCCCGGAGGATTCCAAAACGGTCGTGACCGCATCCGGAAAGGTGATCGAGACAGATACAGAGGCGATACAGAAAAAACTGGAGCAGAAACGGGAAGAACGAAAAGCACTTCCAGTTGAGGAACTGACGGTTCCAGAGCAGATCGAGCGCAAGGAAGAGGAAGAAAAGAAGATCCAGAAAGAATACATATTCCCGCCATTGACACTTTTAAAACGCGGCACGGGACAGACCGATTTCTCGGATCAGGAGTACCGGGAGACAGCGATCAAGCTGCAGCAGACGCTCCAGAACTTCGGCGTGGGCGTGACGGTTACAAACATCAGCTGTGGACCGACGGTTACCCGCTATGAGCTTCACCCGGAGCAGGGTGTCAAGGTCAGCAAGATTGTAGCGCTGGCGGATGATATCAAGTTAAATCTGGCAGCGGCGGACATCCGTATCGAGGCACCGATTCCTGGCAAGGCGGCGGTCGGTATCGAGGTTCCGAACAAGGAGAACCATGTGGTTCTGCTGCGCGATCTGCTGGAGTCAGAGGCATTTAAGAAATATCCGTCCCGGCTGGCATTCGCGGTCGGAAAAGATATCGCAGGTCAGACGGTTGTCAGCGACATTGCGAAGATGCCGCATCTTCTGATCGCGGGTGCGACCGGATCGGGTAAATCAGTCTGCATCAATACGCTGATCATGAGTGTGATTTATAAAGCGAAGCCGAGCGAGGTCAAGCTCATCATGATCGACCCCAAGGTGGTTGAGTTAAGTGTATACAACGGTATTCCGCATCTTCTGATTCCGGTTGTGACCGACCCGAAAAAGGCGTCCGGCGCCCTCAACTGGGCGGTGGCAGAGATGACCGACCGTTACCAGAAGTTTGCAAAATACGGCGTGCGCGATCTTAAGGGTTTCAATGCCAAGGTTGAGTCGATTGCGGATATCGACGATCCGAAGAAACCGGAGAAACTGCCACAGATCATCATTATCGTGGATGAGCTTGCCGATCTGATGATGGTAGCGCCGGGCGAAGTAGAAGATTCGATCTGTCGTCTGGCACAGCTGGCGCGTGCAGCGGGCATTCATCTGGTGATTGCGACGCAGCGACCATCGGTCAATGTCATCACCGGTGTGATCAAGGCAAATATTCCGTCGAGAATTGCTTTTTCCGTCTCTTCCGGAGTGGATTCCCGTACCATTATTGATATGAACGGCGCGGAGAAACTGCTCGGAAAGGGCGATATGCTGTTCTATCCGTCGGGCTATCAGAAACCGCAGCGTGTACAGGGCGCGTTTGTGTCCGACAATGAGGTTTCGGATGTGGTCGGATTTTTGAAACAGGAGGGGCTGACCGCAGAGTACAGCGCCGAGGTTGAGTCCAAGATCCGTTCGACGGCGATGGATGCGGGCTTTGGCGGCGGTGAGCGCGATGCCTATTTTGCACAGGCAGGTAAATTTATTATTGAGAAAGACAAAGCATCCATCGGCATGCTGCAGCGTATGTTTAAGATTGGCTTCAACCGTGCCGCGCGTATCATGGATCAGCTTGCAGATGCAGGCGTGGTCGGTGAGGAAGAAGGCACGAAGCCGCGTAAGGTGCTGATGAGCATGGAGCAGTTTGAAAACATGATGGAAGAAGGATATTAAAAAGCGGAATCATTATAAAATATCAAAATCAGGAGGTATCCTATGAAGCTTAAAAGCTGGCTGAAAGAATTGCCGTATACATTATTGCAGGGCAGCCTGGAGACGGAGGTTGACGAGGTGGTCTACGATTCAAGAAAGGCGGCGCCGGGGACGGTGTTTGTGTGTATGCGCGGGGCAAACGTCGATTCGCACACCTTTATCCCGGATGTGGTTGAAAAGGGCGCGCCGGTTCTGGTGGTCGAGCATCCGGTTGAGGCGCCTGAGAACGTGACGGTCATTCAAGTGGAGAATGGACGGAACGCGCTATCGCTTCTTTCGGCGGCACGTTTTGATTATCCGGCGCGGAAGATGACGGCGATCGGTGTGACCGGCACGAAGGGAAAGACGACTACTACTTATATGATTAAGGCGATTCTGGAGGCAGCCGGACAGAAGACGGGTCTCATCGGAACGAACGGCGCTGTGATCGGTGAGAATCATTATCCGACCAAGAATACGACGCCGGAATCTTATATTTTGCAAGAATATTTTGCAAGAATGGTGGAAGAGGGCTGCCGTTACGTCGTGATGGAGGTTTCTTCCCAAAGCTACCTGATGCACCGGGTAGACGGACTTTTCTTTGATTATGGAATTTTCCTGAATATTTCCAATGATCATATTGGTCCGAATGAACATGCAAGTTTTGAAGAATATCTTTACTATAAAAAGCAGCTTTTGAAAAACTGCCGGACTGCGCTCGTCAACCGCGATGATCCGCACTTTGATGCGATCGTAGAAGGGGCGACAGCAAAGATCCTGACCTTTTCATTGGAACAGGCGGCTGATTTTACAGCGGATGACATTCGCTATGTGCGTGAACATGATTTCGTGGGCATCGAATTTCAGACGCATGGACGATATGAGAGCGATCTGCGCGTTGGCATTCCGGGCAAATTTAACGTGGACAATGCGCTGGCGGCAGCGGGCGTGTGCAGCTTCTTTGACCTGCCGAAGGAGAAAGTCTGCCATGCGCTGGAACATATCCAGGTCGATGGACGGATGGAGATTGTATATAAATCAGCAAAGTGCACCGTGATCGTTGACTACGCCCACAATGCGGTCAGCATGGAAAGTCTTCTTCTGACGCTGCGCGACTACAAGCCGAAGCGTCTCGTCTGCGTCTTCGGATGCGGCGGCAACCGGGCGCGGGATCGCCGGTACTCGATGGGAGAGATTGGCGGAAAGCTGGCAGATCTGTCGATCATCACGGCGGATAATTCCCGCTTTGAGAAAGTGGAAGATATTCTGGCAGATATCAAGGTCGGACTTGCAAAAACCGACGGCAAATACGTTGAAATCCCGGATCGCCGCGAAGCGATTGAGTACAGCTTGTCCCATGCGGAAGATGGCGATATCATCGCGATCATCGGAAAAGGGCATGAGGATTATCAGGAGATCGAGGGCGTGCGCTATCATTTTCTTGATCGGGAAGTAGTGCAGGAGACGGTGAAGAAGCTGCATATGTAATCAATTTGGAGGCAAAATATGGACCATATTACAGTCAGACATATCGTGGAAGCAGTGTCGGGAACACTGCTCTGCGGAGATGCAGATACAGAGTTAAAACACATCAGCATTGATTCCCGGAGTATGCGCGGGGCGGATCTGTTTGTTCCGCTGATCGGGGAGAAATCAGACGCGCATCGTTTCCTGGTTCAGGCGATGGACAATGGGGCGGCAGCCGCACTGACTTCGGAGCATGAGGCGGCACCGGAGGGCTTTCACGGCGCGCTGATCCAGGTGAAAGATACGAAACTGGCATTGCAGACGATCGGACGCTGCCTGCGGGCACGCCTTTCTATCCCGTTAGTTGGTATCACCGGCAGCGTGGGAAAGACGACGACGCGCGAAATGGTGGCGGCGGCGCTTTCAGCGAAATATAAGACATTCAAGACACCGGCAAACCACAACAGCCAGATCGGTGTGCCGCTCACGATCTCGGAGATTTCTGAGAATGATGAGATCGGCGTGCTGGAACTGGGAATGAGTGAGCCGGGCGAGATGGCGGTGATCGCGGAGATTGCGGCGGTGGATTCGGCAGTCATGACGAATATCGGTGTGACGCATATTGAGAATCTGGGCTCCCGCGAGAATATCTTAAAAGAAAAGCTGCATATCCAGGACGGTATGAAGGCAGGCGGAATCCTGTTTGTAAATGGAGATAATGATATGCTTTCTACCGTGCATGCAAAAGCAGGCTGCCATACCGTCCGTTATGGACTTGGAACAGATAACGACTACCGCGCCGAGGATCTTTCATATCCGGATGGATTTCCGTCCTTTACGATGGTACACGGCGAGGTGCGTGTCCCGGTGAAGCTGACTGTTATGGGCGAGCACAATGTCATGAATGCGCTGGCTGCCCTGGCGGTTGCGGATGCCTACGGTGTGCCGCTTGCCGATGCAGCGGAAAAGCTGCTTGAATTTGGCGGGTTCAAGAACCGTCAGCAGATTTATCATAAAAATGGTTATACGATCGTGGACGATACCTACAATGCAAGCCCGGATTCGATGAAAGCGGCGATAGGTGTGCTTTCTTCCCTGCCGGCAGGACGCAGAATTGCGGTTCTGGCAGATATGAAGGAACTGGGAGAGAATACGATTCAGTTCCACCGTGAAGTTGGTGCGTTTCTGGCGGAAAAACCGGTCGATATCCTGGTTGTATATGGCGAACTGGCGCAGGCGATCGCCGAGGGAGCAAAGAAAGTCAAACCGGATCTGCATGTCGTTTCGTTTGAAGAGGACGAAAAAGAAGATATGCTTGACTGGCTGGATGCACAGATCGGTGAGGGAGATGCAGTCCTGTTCAAGGGTTCCAACAGTATGAAGCTGGGGGAGACGGCAGCGAGGTTTATCTCAGTCGAGAAGACTCCCACCTCTTCAGGTGGTAAGTAATAGCAAGTTTGTCTCAGTGGGAGTCCATTCTCCGACTGAGATAAACGCTCCGCGAGGATGCGCAGTGATTCTGTAAAGAATAT